>OMGY01000272.1_pt1 | contig 62106 bp, 50 predicted proteins | sample 1674461 | NCBI WGS metagenome assembly OMGY01 (sample SAMN05578579, study PRJEB25193) | human gut metagenome | biome: Human Microbiome; feature: human-associated habitat; material: feces | host: Homo sapiens | place: USA:Birmingham | reverse complement strand
ACGAATCTGTTATATCAAATTGTTGTTAACAACAATTTGATATAACAGATTCGTATAGGGATGAAAGACATATGATATACCCTTGAGATGAATTAGTGTAAAATGATTTATGTTATAGTGAATAAATAAAAATAAATAAAATGAATTTGCTTTGTAAAAATATACAAAATATGAGGTTTGATAAAAATTAAATATTAACTTATCAAATTATATTTTAATTCCAAAAAGAGAATAAGTTTTAATCGATGGAATGAAACAGGGAATATTAAAAATGTAGTATCATATTTTTGAGAAAAAAACATATTTAAATTATTGGATTATGGTTAGTAATTTAATTGGTTGTTAAGTAAAAAAAGTAAAAGGAGATTACATCAATATTTAATAACATTGATGTAATCTTTTTAATTTATTCGTATTTACTTAATTTCTTAATAACATTATCATAAATATCATTAGCAACAGAAAAATCCATTGCTTTAATATAATAACTTTCTAATTCGTCATGTAATATATGAGCATTATGGATTAAAGAAATACTCTTATTAACTAATTCATAGAATAAATTACTATTATATTTTATATCGTCAATTTTTGAAGATGGTAAATTAGATTTAGTGTAGTCAAATAAATTATATTCAATACCAGTATAATTAGCTTGGTTAATTTCATTATTGCTTATAATGCAGGTTGATAATTCAGGAATAAAAATATGCTCGATTCTTTCAGGAACAAAAGGATCATGCATATATTCAATAAAGAAACCTTTCTTTTGACCACTACTGCCTATAAATTTTAAAATATCAGTCTTACCAAAGCCAGGGCCACCTGTTAATACATATTTCTTTTTAAATTCACTACTAAGCTGATCAGCATAAGTAATTATTCCATCAGGTGTAATTGCAGTTGCGAAAAGATGACGTTCGCCGCCATATCCAATTTTATCAGACTTAAAGATATTATTTTTTAGGTTTTCGATAATATTAGAAATCTTATTAGAATCTAAAGATTCGTAATTTAGACTGCTCCAATCATCATGAATGCATTTAGCAGAGCCTAAATATCTATAAGCTCTTTTAAAGTTCTTACCAATTTCCTTGTTTAAAGAGATAATTTCTTTTTTGTTTTTAGAAAGTACATCCATATCTAAGGCATCACCCATATTAAGTATTTCATCTACAGCTCCAGGATTTATAGGATCAACAATGTGTGGAGATGTACCATCTAATAAAGCTATGTTTAATTCTTTAATTAAAACTCCATCTAAAGAATTCGGATCTGAAGAACAATGATGATATTCTATTGTATATCCTTTTTTGCTGAAATAAGCAGCAATTTTTTTCATAAGTTGAGATTTTCCAGTACCAGGGCCACCTTTTATACAAAGTATACGTTTTGCATCATCTTGAGAAAGTACATATCTATAAAATGAATAGAAGCCTTTAGAGGTGTTTCCACCAGGAAAGAGATGTCTCTCTTTTAGTGTTGTCATTAATTTCACTCCTAATAAAATTAAGTTATTCATAATATTTTATTCATGATGGATATAAAAATGGACAAATTTAATGAAATAATTTAATTTTAATATTATTGCTTGCTATTTTTGAAAGAAAATATAAATATATATGCAGAAGATATGTATAAAATATGTATAAAAAAATAAGGAAATTGTAGGAAAATATTATAAATTTCATAAATGTTATATAAATATTCATAAAAACTATAATATTTATGCATAAATATAAAAAATTATAAAAAAATCAAAAAGAGTGTTGCATAAATATGATAATGTGTTGTATAATTATACCGAGGTCAAGGAAAAGATTAACAATGGATAGTCGAGGGGGATTTAAATATGAAAAAAGGATTAATGAAAAAAGTGATAGCAGCAGTAATGTTAGGAGTAATGACTATGGGTTTTGTTGGATGTGGGGCATCAAGTAACAAAGCATCAGATAATAATAGCACTGACTTATTAGAAACAATACAAGAAAAAGGTAAATTAGTTGTAGGAATGAGCGCGGATTATGCACCATATGAATTCCACTACATAGATGAAAATGGAAAAGATGTTATTGGTGGATTTGATGTAGATATAGCTAATGAAATAGCTGATGCAATAGGGGTTGAATTAGTAATTCAAGAAATGGATTTTGATGCATTAGTATCAGCATTGCCAGCAGGAAAGGTTGATGTTGTAATTTCAGGAATGAATCCAACTGAAGAAAGAGCTAAAGTTGTAGATTTCTCAGATATCTATTATAACTCACAACATGGAATATTAGTAAGAACTGAAGATGCAGACAAGTATAAAACATTTGCTGATTTAGAAGGTGCAAAAGTTGGAGCACAACTAGGATCAACTCAAGAACAAATAGCAAAGGCAGAAATTCCAAATGCGGATTTACAATTACTAGCTAATGTTAATAATTTAATATTAGAATTGAAATCTGGAAAAGTTGATGCAATAGTAATGGAAAAGCCGGTTGCTGAAATGGCAGTTAAAAATAATCCAGATTTAGCAGTAGGTGAACCTACTTATGAAGAAAAAACTGGTGGTAATGCAGTAGGTGTTGCTAAAAATAATCCAGAATTATTAGCTAAAATAAATGAAGTTATAAATGAATTAAATGAATCAGGAAAGATGGACGATTATATATTAAAAGCAAATGAATTAGCTGCAAGTGCAGGAGTTGCTGAATAATAAATATAGAATTTAGTTATAGCAGTTTAGGGGATGTAACTATGTTCTCTAAACTGTTAAATAGTAAATTTTATTAATATATTACTATGAATAGTTGATATTGAGGGGGATGAAAAAAATGAATTTTGATTTTAGCTTCGCGCCAAATTATTTACCTTACTATTTTGAAGGGGTTAAATATACATTATTAATTTCGTTAATTACAGTATTTTTTGGAGCACTATTTGGATCTTTATTATTCTTTATGAAGACGTCAAACTTTCATATTTGGAAGATAAAGCCTTTAAAGATAATAGCGGTTGTTTATATTGAAATAATTAGAGGAACACCAATGTTATTACAAATCTTAATTATGTATGCAGGATCTAAGATGTTCTTTGGAATAGATTTAAGTCCATTTACATCAGCAGTTATAGCAATTGCATTAAATTCAGCAGCATATGTATCAGAAATAGTAAGAGCTGGTATAGAAGCAGTGGACAAGGGTCAAATGGAAGCTGCAAGAAGTTTAGGAATGAAAAAGAGCACAGCAATGATGTTAATTGTAATACCACAAGCTGTTAAAAATATCTTACCTGCTATAGGTAATGAATTCGTTGCAATAATTAAGGAATCATCAATGGCTTCAATAATAGGTGTTAATGAATTAATGTTTGCAGGGAAAGTTGTTGTAGGTTCTACATATCTTGGATTAGAGCCATACATAGTAGCAGCAGTATTTTACTTTATTATGACATTTACATTAGGTAGAATTATATCTCTTATAGAAAGGAGAATGAAAAAAAGTGATTCACGTTAATAATCTTCATAAAAGTTTTGGAAAAAATGATGTTTTAAAAGGAATAAATGAGCATATAAAAAAAGGTGAGGTTGTAGTTGTAATAGGACCATCAGGATCAGGAAAAAGTACATTTTTAAGATGTTTAAACCTATTAGAAGAACCTACATCAGGAGAAATAGTATTTGAAGGAAATAGTATAACTGATAAAAAGGTTGATATAAATAAGATCAGAGAAAAGATGGGGATGGTATTCCAACAATTTAATTTATTTCCACATAAGACTGTATTAGAAAACTTAACAATAGCACCTATTAAGGTTAAGGGGATTAGTAAGGCTGAAGCAGAAAAGAAAGCATTTGAATTATTAGAGAGGGTTGGCCTAACTGATAAAGCAAAAGCTTATCCATCATCACTTTCAGGTGGACAAAAGCAAAGAATAGCAATAGCAAGAGCTTTAGCTATGGAGCCAGATGTTATGCTATTTGATGAGCCAACATCTGCATTAGATCCAGAAATGGTTGGTGAAGTATTAAGTGTTATGAAAGATCTTGCAAAAGATGGTATGACAATGGTAGTTGTTACTCATGAAATGGGATTTGCAAGAGAAGTTGGAGATAGAATTTTATTTATGGATGCAGGAAATATAGTTGAACAAGGAACTCCAGAAGAAATTTTCTCACATCCAAAAAACTCAAGAACAATAGACTTTTTATCAAAAGTATTATAATTTAGTTAAACTAGCTATATTAAAGGAAGATTTATATAATAAATTTTTCTTTGATATAGCTAGTATTTTTTTATTTATTAAAAAAATACTACTAATAAACCTATTAATCATATAATAAACTATTAGTAGGAGTAATAACATTGGAGGATATATGGACAAAATCTTTAATTATGATTTTCTAAAGTTAGAGTTTAGAGATATATATGAAGATTTAAATGAATTAAAGGGACAAACTAGTCCAGAGATGATAAATAAAGATGTAGATGCTGTAATTGATGATATTATTTATTATATATGTAAACAAAATAATATATTATATGATGAAAATGTAGGATGGTTAAAAAGGTTAGATATATTGAAAGAGATGGATGTTATTCCAAATGAAATATTACAAAAAATAATATTATGGAGTAAAAAGGCTAAAAGTAATGAACACGATTATGAAAATGATCAAGAGCTTATTGAAATGAAGCTATTATATGAAGTGCTTGTCTGGTTTGTAATTAATTATGGTAACGAGAATTATTCTTTATTTATAAGTGATTTATTTGAATCAGAAAAAGAAATATTTAAGAAATATCTAAAAAAAGACAAGGGTGATTTAGAAAGTAAGAAAAAAATAGAAAGTAATATTTTAGAGAAAACAGAGGCAGAAGAGGTCTCACAGGAATTAGTTGAGTCTGGAGAAAAATATTATTTTGGAAGAGGGGTAAAGAGAGATTATAAAACTGCATATAAATATTTTCTAGATGCAGCAAAAATGAATGATGAATATGCTGAAAGTTATTTAGGATTATTTTATGATAGAGGAATTGGAATACCTAGAAATTATGAAATGGCATATCAATGGTATTATAAAGCTGCTAGTAAAGGTAATGCTTTTGCACAATATTCTATAGGGGTATTATATTCTGAAGGTAATGGAGTACCAAAAGATTATTATAAGGCTTTTATTTGGTTCCAAAAAAGTGCTGAAAATGATTATTCTGCTGCATATTATCAACTTGGAAGATGTTACTACAATGGGTTTGGTGTAGAAAAGGATGTAGATAGTGCATTTAAATGGCATAAAAAAGCTGCTGAAAATAATTTTCCAGCATCACAGTATGCATTATCCTTAATGTATAAGAATGGAGAAGGGTGTGAGGAAAACTTAGTTAGTGCTTATTATTGGATTGAAAGAGCTGCTGAAAATGATTATGAAGATGCATATTATATTGTTGGAAGATCATATTTAGAGGGGATATATCTAGAACCAGATTATAAGAAAGCATTTCACTATTTATCTAAAGGATATCTAGCATTAGATACTAATTGTATAGAATCATTAGCAGAAATGTATTTAAAGGGATTATATGTTAAAAAGGATGTTTATACTGCTTTAGAGCTTTATAATAAGGCTATAGAATTTGGAGATAAAAGTATTTATTTTAAAATTGGTAAAGTATATGAGGAGCAAGGATTAATTAATCAAGCTATTAGTGCATATGAAGAAGGACATGAAGAGGGAAATTTAAAATGCACTCAAAGGCTTGGAATAATGTATTACAATGGTGATGGTGTTGAAAAGGACTTAGAAAAGGCAATAGAATATGTTAGTATTGCAGCTGCTAAAAAGGAGCCACATGCTATGTATGTACTTGCAGTTGCATACTTAAGATTAAATAAATTTGGAGATAAAACAACTGACATAGTTAAGAAATTATTAAAAGAAGCATATGAATTAAATTCACCATATGCAGCAGATTATTTAGCTTCAATTATGATTAATGAATTAAATGAAGGTAAAGAAGTTAATAGAGCAGAGTTAGTTAAATATATTAGATTTGGAGTAGAAAATGACCTTAAGGAATCAATCTTTAAGTTTGGTTATATATATGAAAAAGGAATAGGTGTATTACAAGATTATGAGGAAGCCTATAGTTATTACAATATTGCAGCAGAGAGGAATTGTATTAAGGCAATGATTAAGCTTGGAGATTGGTATAAGAAAGGAATTTTTCTATCAAGAAATATAGATTTAGCTATTAAATGGTATGAAAAGGCTGCTAATAAAAATGGAATTGAAGGAATCGAAAATCTTATACAAATATATGAAAGGGGAATAGGTGGGAGAAGAAGTGATATTAAAGCAATTTATTATGTATTTAAATTAATAGATTTGGATGCCTTAAAGGGAAAAGAAAGACTTGTATATTACTGCTTCAAAGGAATAGGTGTTGAAGAAAATAAGGAAAAGGGATATGAATTAATAAATGAAATTGAAGAAATAGATAAAGGTACTGCAAATTTCATTAGGGGGTATTTAGCTGAAAATAATCTAATTGAAATGAATAGTGATGAAATAATAAATTTATATCAAGAAGGAATAGAACTTGGAAATCTAGAGTGCTATGGACAGCTTGCAAATTATTTATATAAAAATAATTTATATAACAACCCTAAATATGAAGAAGCCTTTAATATTGCAATGGAGGGGGAAGCTTTAGGCGTTAGTAAATGTGAGTATGTAATTTTAAAGGAAAAGCTTAAAGAATACGAAGAGAGTAAAATAGTTACTATAGAGGAATTAATCGTTTTAAGGAAATTAAGTAAGCTTATTAATAAAGGAATATATGAAGTAATTAATGATTTAATTAAATGGTATTCTGAAAGAAAACCTGAAGATAAACTTTTATATTATCAATTATTAGAAGATAAAATTTATTATAATTTGAAGGAGTAAACTTAATATAATTGGAATGTCAAATTTATTATATACACTCCTTTGAGTTAAATTTAGAATATCAATTAAAGTATTATTATTTAAAAATAAAAAATAAAAAATAAATGGAGAAATCCAATGGTAGACTTCTCCATTTATTTTTTGAGGAATTTATAATTTAATCAATATGAATAAATTATAATAATTTATGCTTATATGAAATATATGTAACAAAAATATATTTTAGTACATTATTATAAGCAAATATGGTATCTGTCGTAATTAAATAACAGCGAATAATAATTCATCATAAATAATATTTTCAAAGTTTTATTAACTGCATGATTAAATTATAGCATGTAATAAAGGAACTTTATATTGTAATAAAATACAAAAAAAACATAAAATTTATGCTATAGAGCTAAATCAATAGTGATAACGCAACGGTATTCAGGGGCTTCTTTTTTAATGTCAGTCTCTATTTTAGATAATAATTTAGTATGAGATTCTGCATGTGTAAGCTTTGTTGGACACACTTCAATATCAAATACAAGATTCTTTTTATCATGATCACCTACAACTCTGAAATCATGAAAAGATTTTACTTCATCATATTTAAGAAGTATTTTTTCAACCATTTGTCTAGCTTCTCTTATTTCTTCAGTATCAACACAAATAGGATCCATATGAATTACTAAATAAATATTTAGTTTTTTAGAAATTTCCCTTTCAGCAGCATCTATAATATCATGAATTTCCATGATATCAATGTTACTAGGAATTTCAGCATGGATTGAAGCCATAATTCTTCCAGGGCCGTAATTATGAACAATTAAATCATGAATTCCAGTGATATTATCATAAGACATAACCATATCTGTAATATTACTTACTAAAACAGGGTCTGGTGGTTCTCCTAAAAGTGGACTAAGTGTTTCCTTAATAAGAGAAAATCCTGAATAAACTATAGCTAAAGCAACGATTATACCGATATATCCATCAATAGGAAGTGTTGTAAACTTTGAAATTAAAAAAGAAATAACAACAGTACTTGAAGTGAAAACATCGCCCATAGCATCAGTTGCAGTTGCTTTTAAAGTAGATGAATTTATTTTATTACCTATAGATTTATTAAATTTAGATAACCAGAATTTAAAGCCAATTGAAATAAGTAATAATAAAAATGGTATCATTTCAAAGGTTACTGGAGTAGGGTTAACTATCTTTTGAAATGAAGTTTTTACAAATTGTAATCCTACAAGCATAACCATAAATGAAACTATCATTGCAGTTATATATTCGATACGTCCATGACCAAATGGATGCTCAGCATCAGCTGGTTTATTTGCCATTTTAAAACCTATAATAGTTATTATTGAAGAAGCTGCATCAGATAAATTATTAAATGCATCAGCTAAAATTGAAACTGAGTTAGAAAGTAAGCCAACAGATAACTTAATTAAAAAAAGAAGTGAGTTGGTAATTATTCCAATGATCCCAGCAAGATTAGCGTAAGATTCTCTAACTTTAACATCTGATACATTTTCAGAGTTTTTAACAAATCTTTTTACTAAAAAATTTGATAACATAAGAATCCTCCCATATTTATTTTTTATTAATATATAATAAAGTATTTATTTTTATGAAACATATTATTTCCATTTATGCGTCTTATTATATTATGCTAATTTAATCTAGTATAAAAGTCAACTATAGAGAATTACAAGTTTGAAGAATGACAAGCAGTATGAGTGAGAAGTTAAATGAATTTATTAAGATGTTAAATAGTACTATATAGTTCTGTTATATCAAAATGTTGTTAGGATAGTATGTAGAACTGTTATACCAAAATGTTGTTGGGATAGTATGTAGAACTGTTATACCAAAATGTTGTTGGGGTAGTATGTAGAACTGTTATATCAAAATGTTGTTGGAATAGTATATAAATTTGTTATAACAAAATATTGTTATATAGTTAGTTTTATTTAATAAATTTCCAAATTTTAATTTGTTCAAACAGAATTACTAATATTAACAAAAATGAATAGAGAGTTTCCTAAAATGAAAATTCATATTTTTAAATGAGTTGAGAAAAAATAGCAAATGAAGTATAGTAAAATATATACAACAAGTAAAGGAGCAAATGACTATGGAAAAGAATTTAGCATTAGAATTAATAGACTTCTTATATGATAGCCCAAGTGCTTGTCATGGAGTTAAGGCTACTCAAAAAATATTAGATGCAAATGGATTTATAGAAATAAAAGAAGAAGACAAGTGGAACTTACAACCAAAAGGTAAATATTATGTTGTGAAAAATGATTCAGCATTAATTGCTTTTGAAGTAGGTACTGGAGATATAGAAGAAACTGGACTAAGACTTATTGGAGCACATACAGATGTACCAGGATTTAGAATAAAACCAAATCCACAAATGATAAGTGAAGGTAAATATGTTAAATTAAATACTGAAGTTTATGGAGGACCAATACTTCATACTTGGTATGATAGACCTTTAGGAATAGCAGGTAAGGTTGCATTAAAAGGAGCTTCTCCATTAAAACCAGAAATAAGATTAGTTAACATTAATAAGCCATTATTAATAATTCCAAGTTTAGCAATTCACATGAATAGAGAAGTTAATGATGGATATAAAATCAACAGACAAGTTGATACATTACCTTTATTAGGACTTATAAATGATAAATTAGAAAAAGAAGATTACTTAATGAATATTCTTGCTAATGAACTACAAGTTAATAAAGAGGAGATACTAAACTTTGAACTTGGATTATATGAATATGAAAAAGGATCATTAATAGGAATGAATGAAGAACTTATTTCTTCAGGAAGATTTGATGATTTATGGATGGTATTTGCTGGAGTTAAGGCATTAGTTGATAGCAGAGAAAATGCTGCAACTAAGGTTATGATTTGCATAGATAATGAAGAAATAGGAAGCTTAACAGCTGAAGGTGCTAACTCAACATTATTAAATAATATATTAGAAAGAATTACACTTGGATTAGGAAAAGACAGAGAAGGATATTATAGAGCTTTAGCTAAATCTATAATGATATCAGCTGATTTAGCGCATGCTGTTCATCCTAACTTAGGAGATAAGCATGATCCTACAAATAGACCAGTTCTTGAAGGTGGTCCAGTATTAAAGATAGCTGCATCAGGAAGCTATAGTACTGATAGCTTTAATGGAGCTGTATTTGCTAGTGTTTGTGAAGCTGCAGGAGTTCCATTCCAAAAGTTTGTTAATAGATCAGATGTTAGAGGTGGAACTACAATAGGTCCTGTAACATCAGCAAACTTAACTATTCCTGTAATTGATATGGGAGCACCAGTGCTTGGAATGCACTCAATAAGAGAATTAGCAAGTGTTAAGGATAACTATTATACTGTTAAAGCATTTACAGAATTCTTTAGTTTATAATTTATGATATAAATATATTTTAAGTTAGCTGTGTCAAAGCTACAATGCATATTAAAAAAATTAATGTTGCAGTAGATTAGACACAGCTTTTGTATTCTTTAGAAAAGTGTATTTCCTAAAGAGTTATTGATAATTTTAAGAAGTATTGATAATTTTTTTTTAGTAGCAGAAACTTATATTCTGCGAAATAAATTCTTTTATAAAAATTAGTTTATAAATTGATATATGTATTAGTCCATTTAAAATTATAATATTACATTAATGATTATTATATAAGTTACTGTTTAGATTTTATAATATATGTTGAATAAATTATTAGTGTTTTTAATAATTGTTTATTAAATTAATTTGTTATTTTGCACAAAGATTGAGGAGTTGTGCAATATTACAAAACTTAATTTATTGTAAAATTTGTATCATAAATAAATGATATTTTTTGTGTATAAGATTTAATAGTTTTAATAGGCTCAATTTAGTACCAATAGTACTTTTGATTAAATTCTCTTAAAGTTATATTTATATTTTTAAGGTTCAACAGGAGGTGTAGGTGTATTAGATGACCCGATGGATATAGGATTACCAATTACTGACCCATCCTTATAAATAGATATAGTATTGTCATCATTTATAGTAAAATCGTGAGATTCAGTATCTATAATCAATTTACATTCAGTTACAGAAGCATTACCTAAATTTTTTAAAGTGCCAGCTTCTAATGGTAAATTAGTACCTTCAAATTTAGAACCTATATCAGTTTCTTTAAGTTTACCTTTATGTTTAACAGACTCATAAGCAGTAACAATAGATTTAGCTTCATTTAAAATACCAACCTTTTTAGCTTCAGTAAGATAATTTCCGAACCTTGGAATAAATGCAGCAGCAAGAATTGCAATAATGGCCATAACAGCAACAAGTTCAACTAAAGTAAATCCATCATTTTTATCCTTTCTTTTAAGTTTAAAGAATTTTTTTAGCTTTTCTAAATTAAAATTATATTTTATCATTTAGTCACTCCTATAAAATAAATTTCTTAACTCTAGGCCTAGTTAAGTCTTTACGAAGTCTTACCTAGAATAGAAAAATATATACAAACCTAAACAAAAATTTTAACTTTTTGTGAAAAGTTCTAAAAAATATGAATAAATTAAGCCTAAAACGGATAAAACAATAATAAGAGATGACAAAGAATAAAATTTATTAATATTAAATAAGCATTCTGCTAAGAGTTTATAAAATATTGAAATAGAAGTTAATGATAATATGTTTGTTATGCATTACTACTGTTTTTTAAATTTTATATAGTGTTGTCTCTTTGGAGGATTTTGAACTATTAATTCAAGGATAGGTATAGTGTATCTTTATTTTATAATATTGAGAAAATATCGATTTCTTGGATATAAAGTATATTGTAAAGAAAAGCTTTATAAAGGAATATGATGGTTCAAGAGGTATTTTAATATTACTGAAAATAATATTAAGCATAATTTCGGATATTTTCATTTAAACATACTGCAATTAGAATGATAAAGAAATTTATCAGGAGATAACAAAATTATGTATAATACACTTGAAAACAAATCATAGAGGGTAAAGGACTATCTTTTAATATAGAAATAATAGTTTCAAAATCCTTTTATATTTAAAAATATAAAGTATAGTATGAACTATATATTAATTTATAAAAATATAATTTGGAAAATAATAAAAATCATATAATAATTGTAGTAAATATAAAAATAGAAAATAGAAAATAGATAATAGATAATAGATAATGAACAATGGCGAGTAGATGGCAGAAAAATAAAAACAGAGAATTAAGAGAAAAATAAAAGAATAGAATTAAGAAATGATAAAGAGTTAAAAATGATAAAGATAAAAGTAGTAAAAAATAATAAAAGTAATAAAAAATAACAAAAAAAGAAGTGATAAAAGATGACGTAATAAAAAATAAGTAGTGATAAAACTACCCGAAAGACTTATCACTACTTATTTATATAAAAATATGCAAACGCTAATTTAAAGTTTAAAGGAAGCCCCTTTAAGTTTGTGTAAGAACACTTAATTAGTTTTTATTAATTTATATGCGTGTTCTTAATAAAAAATGTCACTTATAAAAATAATGGTTTAGCAATTAACCCAGATTCATAAGCATAAATAATTGCTTGAGTTCTATCTTTAACATTAATCTTAATAAATATATTACTTATATGTTTCTTAACAGTATTTTCACTAATATTAAGATTTTTAGCTATCTCAAAGTTACTTAAGCCATTTGACAATTGAGAAAGTATTTCTAATTCTCTTCTTGTAAGTGGAGTACCTAAATTATTTTTGCTTGTAATTGTAGCAGCAGGCTCATCTTCAACAAGTCTATACAATAATTCACGATCATAAAATTTAGTTCCAGTTGAAATCTTATGTAAAGCATAACTGATGTCTTCTTGAGCAAACGTTCCTAACATATATCCATCAACATTTAACTTTGACACTTTAAAGAACATGTCCTTACTTTCGTTAAAATCTATGATTAATAGTTTTAATTTAGAATAATTGTCTTTAATAGCTAGAATATTATCTATTATTTTTAAATCTTCTTTAAATAATGTGATTATTAAAATTGTATCTTCAGTATCATTTAGGCTTGTGTCTTCTGTAGAATCTAGTGTTTTAAAGCAATCTTCTATAGAAGTAAAGCAAGTGATATCTTCATATTTATTTCTTAATATTGATTTAATACCTTCATGAATGACTGGATATCTACATAAAATAGAAATTTTCATCTTATCCCCCTTTTCATATATAAAGTAATTACTACTAAAATTATATTCTAAAAAAATGTAAAAGTCTATTAATAATTACATTAAATGTTAAAAATTATACTAAGAAGTATTGATAACGATTTCTGAAATTACTACTTAGTAGTAATTAGATACTATAGATTTTATAATCCAAAAGTATAATTATGAAATAAATAATCATTGGCATAATTAAATTTTTATTAAAACTATATCAAGTTAAGTATTATTTTTGAGAGTAATACAAGGGTAATAAAGAATTAGTATTGTAGTATTATCTATAAAATATTATTAAAAATATATTTGAGAAATATTAGTAATAAATTAAAGAGTTTATAAATAGAATAATTACGGTATCTAAAATTGAAATGCAAATTTTGTTGATTAAATGATAATTAAGTAGAAAATAATTCAAAGGAATAACAATAAAATAACTTAAAGTAATTATTTAATAATAATATAGCTAATTAATACAATAAGTAATAAATGTTAATTATATACAGTGTGCAACTAATAGATTATTTACTGGAAAAGGATGTAAAATATATAATTTATTATAACAAATATGTAGTGAATTGACGATGTGTTAATACTTATAGGTAATTCAAAGTAAAGTATTTAAATAATCAAAAAGGGGGGAAGGGAAATGCTTAAAACTACAGTTATAAATTTAAGTAAAAAGAGCAAAAGAGTAATACTACTACTAAGTGATATAGCAGTTATAATTTTATCTTATTATCTAGTTATGTTGTTTCAGTATGCATCCCATACAGAAATAATAGAAACATTTATAAAACTACCATTAGTAGTATTTATATACGTAGTATCATTAATAATTTTTAAAATGTACAGCTGTATATGGTTAAATGCTGGGGTATTTGAGTTTAAACAAACAGTAATATCAACAATAATTTCATGCGTTATAACAACAGTGGTTATGATGATTATTCCAAGTGGAATAGCAGTTTTAACTAATATTTTAGCGGGTATATTAATAGCAGGAATGATTACAGCTTTAAGAATGTCACTAAAAGTAATAACTAGGGCTTTTATTTACACAGTTTCGGAAAAAATAGATGGTAAATATAAAGTATTAATAATAGGGGCAGGAGATTGTGCTTCAGCAATAATGAATGAAATAAGAAAAGAAAAAAGTTATGAATATAATATCGTAGGTATTATAGATGATAATAAGAGCAAGATAAATAGTTATTTAAATGGGGTAAAGATTCTTGGAGATAGAGATGCTATTTCTGAAATAGTTGAAAGAGAAAATATAGATGTAATACTTTTTGCAATTGCAAAAATAGATGGAGAAGAAAAATCTAAAATATTAGATATATGTAGTAATACAAAAGCAAAGGTAAAAGTAATACCAGGATATTATCAATTATTAGAAGAGGGAATTTCTTTTAATAAGATGAGAGATGTTGATTTAAAAGATTTAATTGGTAGAGAAGAAGTAAAGCTAGATAAACAAGGAATAGAAGAATATATAAAAGATAAAGTAGTTTTAGTAACCGGTGGTGGAGGATCTATAGGATCAGAACTATGTAGACAAATTGCAAAGTTTAGTCCTAAGTTACTTTTAATATTAGATATTTACGAAAATAATGTTTATGACATACAAAACGAATTATCTTATAATGAGCCAAAATTAAATAAGAAGGTAATAATAGCATCGGTAAGAGATAAATACAGATTAAATCAAATAATAAGTGCATATAGACCATCGATAATATTTCATGCAGCAGCACATAAGCATGTACCATTAATGGAAGATAATCCAGGAGAAGCAATAAAAAATAATGTATTAGGTACATTAAATATGGCTGAACTTGCAAGCCAATATAAAGTAGAAAAGTTTGTTTTAATTTCTACAGATAAAGCAGTGAATCCTACTAATGTAATGGGAGCTTCAAAGAGACTTTGTGAAATGATAGTACAAGCTACTAATAATGAAAGAGGAAATAAAACTGAGTTTGTTGCAGTTAGATTTGGTAATGTACTTGGAAGTAATGGTTCAGTAATTCCTTTGTTTAAGAGGCAAATAAAAAATGGTGGACCTGTAACATTAACTCATAAAGATATAACAAGATATTTTATGTTGATACCAGAAGCAGCACAACTTGTACTTCAAGCTGGAGCATATGCAAAAGGTGGAGAAATCTTTGTTTTAGATATGGGTAAAGCAGTAAAAATATACGATTTAGCAGAAAATTTAATTAGGCTTTCAGGATATAAACCCAATGAAGATATAAAAATTAAAATAACAGGCTTAAGACCAGGAGAAAAACTATATGAAGAATTATTAATGAATAATGATGAGTTAAGAAAAACTGCTCACAATAAGATATTTATTGATAAGCCAGAAACTATTTCATTAATTAAATTAAGAAAACAAATAGATGATTTAATATTTGTAACAAAATTAGGAAATAAAAATATGTTGATTGATAAGCTAAAAGAAATAGTACCAACATATTATTCACCAGATTTTTATAATAAGAAAAAGTTAGTAGAAGAGGTTGCAGCCACAACATTGGGGGGAAAAGAATAATGGAAGTATTAAAGGAGAGAGAGAGTTTACAAAAGAAAGAAGATGAACGTATAGAAGTAACTGAACAAAAAGAAAATAAAAGAATATACTTAGCTTCACCGCATATGGGAGGACTTGAAGAAAGCTTTATAAAAGAAGCATTTGATACAAACTGGATTGCACCACTTGGACCTAATGTAAATAACTTTGAAAAAGAAGTTGCAGAGTATGTAGGTATAAAGGATGCAGCTGCATTAGTATCAGGAACTTCAGCAATACATTTAGCAATTAAGCTATTGGGTATAAAAGAAGGCGATACAGTATTTTGTTCAGATCTAACATTTGCAGCAAGCTGTAATCCAATAATGTATGAAAAAGCAACACCAGTATTCATAGATTCAGAATATGAAAGTTTCAATATGTCCCCTATAGCATTAAAAAAAGCATTTGAATGTTATGAGAAAAAAGGAATTTTACCAAAGGCAGTTATAGTAGTTCATCTTTATGGACAATCTGCAAATATGGATGAAATAATGGAGATTTGTAATAAATACAATGTTCCAGTAATAGAAGATGCAGCAGAATCACTTGGTGCAACATATAAAGGAAAACAAACAGGGACATTTGGAAAGTATGGAATTTATTCATTTAATGGAAACAAAATAATAACTACATCAGGCGGAGGAATGTTAGTTTCTAATGATGATGAAGCAATAAAAAAAGCGAGGTTTTGGTCAACTCAATCAAGAGATAATGAAAGATATTATAAACATACAGAGCTTGGATATAACTATAGAATGAGCAATATAGTAGCTGGAATAGGAAGAGGACAAATAAGGATTTTAAATGAGAGAATAGTTCAAAAGAAGTATATTTATGAAAAATATAAAGAGGCATTTAAGGATATTCCAGATATAGAAATGGCTAATATATGTGATTATGGTAAGCCTAACTATTGGCTAAGTGTTGCAACAATTAATATAGAATCAAAAGTTAAGCCAATCGATATAATTCTAAAGTTAGAAGAAAACAATATAGAATCAAGACATGTGTGGAAGCCAATGCATATGCAGCCTTATTATGAAAAATACGATTTCTTTAGTAGTTTCAGTTATCATGGCATTAGTGTTTCTGAAGATATATTTAATAGGGGGATATGCTTACCTTCAGATACAAAGATGAATGAAGAAGAAATTAATAGGGTTATTGAAATTATAAAAGATTTATTTGTTTAAAGAAAAAGTAAATTAAATAAAAGTGTAAGAGAAAAGGGAAGAGTAATATGTTTATAAAAAGACTACTTGATATTGTAATATCAGCAACTGCTTTAATTCTTTTGTCACCATTTATGCTAATAATTTATTTATTAGTAAGAATAAACTTAGGTGGTCCTGCTTTTTTCTTGCAAGAGAGAGTAGGTAAGGATAATAAGATTTTTAAGATGATAAAGTTTAGAACAATGAAAAACTCTACTGATAAGGATGGGGACTTATTAAGTGATAACGAGAGGTTAACTAAGTTTGGAAGATTCTTAAGAAGCTTTAGTATTGATGAATTACCAGAGCTAATTAATATTTTAAAAGGTGATATGAGCTTGGTAGGTCCAAGGGCATTATTAGTTCAATATCTTGAACATTATAATAGTGAACAAATAAGAAGACATGAAGTACTTCCAGGACTTACAGGATGGGCACAAATTAATGGAAGGAACTCTATTACATGGTGTGAAAAATTTAAACTTGATGTTTGGTATGTAGATAATTGGTCGTTATGGTTAGATATTAAAATCTTCTTTTTAACTTTTTGGAAGGTATTTAAGAGAGAAGGAATTAATCAAAGTGAAACTGTAACTATGGAGTATTTTAATGGAACAAATTAATTTAACTTAATTGATGGCAAATCAGGGTAAATAAAGAATAGTTAATGAATTAACTGCGAGAGATAAATGGGGAAATTTATTTATAGATAGGAACTTAGGATATAGGAGGAGTAATATGGAAGATAAATTATTTGATTTTGAAGAGCTGTGGTATTTATTCAAAAGAAGGTTTTGGATAATCATAGTTATTCCGGTTTTAATGACTAGTTTAGCTTTATATAAGGTATCAAAGCTTAAACCAAGTTATAGTGCGAATGCAAAAGTATTTATAGGGAATAGTAATGAGGTATTAGATGTGTATTCTAAAGAAGAGTTAAGTTATTATACACAGTTTGTATCTATATTTAGTGAAATTTCAAGAATTGATGGATTTTTAGATGATACTTTAAAGAAAAATAAAATAGATAAAACATCTCTAGAAGTTGCTTCTTCTTTAAGTTTCACATCTTCAGAAAATACGCCAATAGTTAATATTTATTACTCAAGTTATACAAAAGAACAAATGGAAGAAATCTTAAATGCTGTTTGTGATGAATTGATGAATAAGGTTAAGGAAATAATGCCAGGTGCTAATCCAAGTATTTTAAGTGAAGCTATGGTAACAACTATATATCCTAATAAATATAAACTTCCAATAATTGTATTTGTAGCAGGGGTAATTATATCAGTAGGAATAATTCTTGTCTTAGATTATTTAGATAATAGAGTAATTTCTAAAAAGCAATTAGAAAAAATTGTGCCTATTCCGGTTTTAGGTAGTATACCTGAAGTAGAAAAGGCGTTTAGAAAGGAGAGTAAAAATGTTTGTAACAAGAAAGATGCCGAGATCGCTATCAGCGGAAGCTTATAGAAGCTTAAGAACTAGTATAAAGTTTTCTTCGGTAGATAGACCTATAAAAACATTAGTAGTAACAAGTTCTATAATAGGTGAAGGAAAATCTACTGTAGCGGGAAATATAGCAAACATATTAAGTCAAGATGGTGCAAGAGTTTTAATGATTGATTGTGATTTAAGAAAACCTTCTATGCATTATAACTTTTTTATCACTAATGGTGAAGGATTAACAGATGTATTAGTTAGAAATAGTGATTTAAAAAGTGTTATAAAAAAGGTTGATGATCATCTTTTCTTAATGACAGCAGGAACTGTTCCTCCTAATCCCTCAGAAATTTTAGGGTCTCATGGAATGGAAAATCTATTAGAAGATTTAGCGGTTAATTTTGATTATATAATTTTAGACACACCTCCTGTACTTCCTGTAACGGATGCTTTACTTTTGGCAGCAAAGGCTGATGGAACTCTTATAGTTGTTAAGTCTAGAGTGACTAAGGAAAAGATGGTTAAAGAAACTTATGACAAGCTTATTGATGTAAGAGCAAATGTTATTGGAACTGTGTTAAATGGTTGTGATAAGTCTATTGATAATAAATATTATGGATATTATGGTGACTTTAAAAAACATAAGGAAAAAAAGTTTAAGATAAAGAGAAAGTAAAAAGAGAAGGGTTGCAAAGATGAAAAATATAGTAATCATAGGGGCTGGTGGAGTAGGAAGAGAAGTTTCATTAATAATTCAGCAAATAAATGAATTAGAGCAAACTTGGAATCTGTTAGGATTTATTGATGATAACACTGATAATTGGGGAAAAGTTATTAATGGATATTCAGTAATAGGTGGAATAGATTCATTAGAATTCCTATCTAATGATACGTATATTGTTATTGCTATAGCAAATTATAAAGTTAAAAAGAATATAGTAAATAAGATTAATAATAAATTTAAATTTGCAACTATAGTACATCCAAAAGTTTGGATACATGATTATATGACTGTGGGAGAAGGAACAATAATTTATGAAGGTGCAATCCTTACTGCAAATATTGAAATAGGAAATCATGTAATTATAAGTCCTAAGTGTGGAGTTGGGCATGATTCAATTATTAAAGATTATGTTTCATTATTATGGAATGTTAATGTTTCAGGAAATGACCTTATTGAAGAGGGCGTAATGATGGGATCAGGTTCTACTGTTATTCAAGGTAAAAAAATAGGTAAGGGATCAATAATAGGAGCTGGAGCAGTAGTAGTAAATGATATTGAATCTTTTAGTACAGCTGTTGGAGTTCCAGCAAAGGTTATTAAGAGTGATAAAAGTAAGAGGGGGAATAGTTTTGAAGAGGGTATTGTATGTAACAACTGTTAGCAGGACTATTAATGCTTTTTTAATACCGCATATTGAGATGCTTTTAGAAAATGGATATGAGGTTCATTGTGCTTGTTCCATAGATAAGCCGATTGATGAAGAACTTTTAAATAAGGGAGTTAAGGTTTTTGAGGTGCCTTTTTCAAGAAATCCTCTTGGTATTGGTAATATTAAGGCCTTTGAAAAGCTTAGTGAGCTTCAAAGACTTTATAGTTATGACATAGTACATGTGCACACTCCTATTGCTTCTATTTATGGAAGACTATTAAAAGTTAATTATCACAATATAAAAACTATTTATACTGCTCATGGATATCATTTTTTGAAAGGTGGATCTAAATTGGGGTGGTTATTATATTATCCTATTGAAAAAGCTATGGCCAAGTTAAGTGATGCAGTTATTAATATTAATTCTGAGGATTATGAAATTACGAAAAATAAGCTTAAGCCTAAGAAATGTTACTTTATTAATGGTGTTGGCATTGATTTAAAAAAGTATAAAAAGCTAAGTGAAGATAAGATTTCCACTATTAAAGAAAGTTTAGGCTTAAAGGCTAATGATTTTGTTGTATTAATGATTGCTGAATTAAATAAAAATAAGAATCATATGCAGGTTATTAATGCAATGGAGTATTTGAAGGATAAGTATCCTAATATAAAGTTGCTTTGTGCTGGGGATGGTAATTATATTACATATCTAAGTGAACAAATAATTTCAAAAGATTTACAAAATAACATATTTATGCTAGGATATAGGCGTGATGTAAATAATCTAATAAATATATCAGATATTGGAATTTTGGTGTCGTATAGAGAAGGATTACCTATAAACTTAGTGAAATTTATGGTATATGGCAGAAAGATAATTGCTACTAATATTAGAGGATGCAGAGACATTGTTTGTAATGAGAGTGTTGGTACTTTAGTTGAGGTTGGTAATGCCAATGCAACAGCTGATGCTATTGAAAATTATTATCTTGCAAGTGATAGAAGATTTATAGTGTCTGATGAAATTAATAAGTATGATATTAGAAATGTCAATAATGAGCTTCTTAAGGTTTATGATGATATTGAATTAGAGATTAATGGCGAGAAAGGTTTAGCTTCTTATGCTACTAATAGGTAAGAAACCGGTTATAGTGTATATGATAATATTGATTATCATAGTAATCGAATATTATCAAATATACTAATTATTAAAATAATATTTATTATGTAAAGGGATGAGGTTTATGAGAGTACTATATTTAACAACAGTTAGTAGAACTATTAATGCGTTTTTGATTCCTCATATAAAAATGCTAATTAATGAAGGTAATGAAGTTGAAGTAGCATGTAATATAGATTTACCAATATCAAAAGAGCTTTTAGAAGAGCATATAAGAATAAATATAATTAAATTTTCAAGGAATCCAATTTCACTTGACAATGTATTAGCGTATAAACAAATAAAAAAGTTAGTTCAGCAAAATAAATATGATGTTGTTCATGTCCATACACCAATAGCATCATTTGTTACAAGAATGGCTATCAGAAAAGAGAATATAAAGAAGGTATATACAGCGCATGGATTTCATTTTTATAAAGGAGCTTCAATCATAAGTTGGGGAATATATTATCCGTTGGAAAAAATAGCTTCAAAATGGAGTGATGCAATAATAACAATAAATAATGAAGATTACTTATTAGCAAAACAAAGGTTTTATCATAAAAATAATAAAATATATAGGATTAATGGGATAGGAGTAGATTTATCTAAGTATTCTAATAAAGATAATGATTTAAGTGGATTTAAAGAGTCTTTAGAGTTAAAAAAAGATGATTTTATAATTACTGTAGTTGCAGAATTAATAAAAAGAAAAAATCATAAACAGATAATTGATACAATTAAATTATTAAAGGATAGGTATCCTAATATAAAGTTATTATTGGTTGGTGATGGCAAATTAAGTAGAGAATTAAGAGAATATATAGATAAAAATAATTTAGAAAGTAATGTTTTAATGTTAGGGTTTAGAAAAGATGTTGATAAAATAATTTCAATATCAGATGTAGTGGGATTATTTTCATTTCAAGAAGGATTACCAAGAAATTTAATGGAAGCGATGTCTATTGGAAAGCCTATAATATGTACTAATATAAGAGGGAATAATGATTTAGTTAAGAATAATATTAATGGCATTTTGGTTGATATTAATGATATTGAGGGAACTAAGAATGCGATACTAAATCTTTATAATAACAGAAGATTATTGATGAAATTTAGTGAGGTTAGTAAAAATGAGGTTAAAAAGTATGACATAAAAAGTGTTCTAAATGAAATGAGTAAAATTTATTCGGAGGTTATAACATAGTAAAGTGAGAGGTTGAAAAAGGTGATATACATGAACGATATAAAGATATCAGTTATTATGGGGATATATAATTGTGCGGACACTTTGGGAGAAGCTGTGGATTCAATCTTAAATCAAACATATGATAAATGGGAACTTATTATGTGTGATGATGCGTCTACTGATGAGACGATTGAGGTAGCAAATGAATATTGTAAAAAAGATAAGAGAATAAAGCTTATAAAAAATGATATCAATATGGGATTGGCTTATTCTTTAAATAAATGTCTTAGCATTGCGAAGGGGGAATATATAGCAAGGCATGATGGTGATGATATATGTTTGCCAAAAAGATTCGAGAAGCAGATTAAATTTATTGAAGAAAATGATATTGATTTATTGGGAACGGCAGTAGAGTACTTTGATAAAGAAGGAACATGGGGAGAACATAAATTGAAAATGTATCCTGATAAAAATGATGTTTTTAAGGAATCAATGTTTTCTCATCCAACAATATTAATAAAGAAAAGTTTAATTCAAAGTGTTGAAGGATATACAGTTTCAAATATAACTTTAAGAGCAGAGGATTATGATTTATTTGCAAAGTTATATTCTAAAGGAGTAAAGGGTAGTAATTTACAAGAAGTTTTATTAAGAGTAAGACGAGATAAAGATGCGTATAAAAGAAGAAAGTTTAAGTATAGAATTGATGAAAGTAGATGTAAGTTTAATGCATGGAAAATGTTAAATATAAATATTAAGTATTTACCAATAGTATTGTTACCAATTATTAAAGGTATTGTTCCAGTAGAAATAGTTAAAAGATATCATAATGTTAAATTTTCAAATTGATTAAATTGGAGGAATATATATGAAAATGGCGATTGCCATTCAGTGTCATAATAAACCTGAAATTATAAATGAATTAATAAAATTTTTTAATGATTGTGATATAGATATTTATATTCATGTTGATAAAAAATCGAATATTTATAACAAATTATTAATAAATACGAATGTATACATGATAAAAAATAGAATTGATGTTCAATGGGGAAAGTTCTCACAAGTTGAAGCGACATTAGAGATGTTTAAATTAATAATAGAATCTAAAAAGAAATATAACTATGTACATCTGATTAGTGGACAAGATTTCATGGTAAAAAATATAAATGGGTTTAAAAATATGTTTCGAAATAATAATAAGGAATACTTAGAACATTCTGAGTTACCAAATGAGTGGCCTAAAGGTGGAATTGATAGATATAAAGTTTATTATCCTAATTGGATGATAGATAGACCTAAAAATTTATATAAGAGAATGGTTAGGATAGCATATAGAGAAGTGATATTAAAAACTAAGATATTACAGAGAAGTTTTACATTTTACAAATATGTATATGGTGGTTCATCATGGTTTTCAATAACTGGAGAATGTTTGGAATACATAATGAATTATTTAAAAAACAATAATGAATATTATGAGTTTTTTAAAAATTCACTTTGTCCAGATGAAATTTTTTTTCATACATTGATAATGAATTCGCCATTTGCAAAAAATGTAGAAAATAATAATTTAAGATATATAGATTGGTCTGTTAAGAATATGGGTTCACCAAAGCAATTAAATAAAAATGATATAGATTTGGCAATTGAATCTAATAATATTTTTGCAAGAAAAATAGAAAATTTAGAGGAATGTAAGTATATTATTGAACAGTTGAAAGAAGGTTAATATTATGAATATCCCTAAAAGAGTATTACATGTTGTTAGTTCTATGAATCGGGGCGGAGCTGAGACTATGATAATGAATCTATATAGAAATATAGATAAAAATAAATTACAGTTTGATTTTGTATGCCATATAAAGGAGAAATGTGATTTCGAACAAGAAATATATAGTCTTGGGGGAAGGATAATAAGGATATCCAGTTTAGGACAAATTGGATTAAATGAATATATTAATAATTTAAGAAAGGTTATTAGTAGGTATGGGCCTTATCAAGCAGTACATGCACATACAGATATTCAAGCAGGTATAGTAATGTTAGCAGCAAAGCTTGAAGGAATACCGATTAGGGTATGTCATTCTCACAACACTAAATGGAAAGAAAATCCAAGAATTAAAGATAATCTACAGTCCTATATTCTTAGATATATTGGGAGAAAAACAGCTACTAATTTATGTGCATGTGGAAAAGATGCTGCAATATTCTTTTTTGGTAAGAGAGCTTATGAAAAAAATCAAGTTACTATATTAAATAACGGAATTGATATTGAGAGTTTTAATAATATCAATAATGTAGATATTGTTAAGCTTAAAAGGCAAATAGGTATTAAAGATGATTCTTTTATAATTGGGCATATAGGAAGATTTTACGAGCAAAAGAATCATATGTTTATAGTGGAATTAGCAAAGGAATTACAAGAGAAAAATGTTAAATTTAATATACTATTAGTTGGAGATGGCCCATTAAAGGAGGCCGTGAAACAAAGGGTTTATGATAATAATCTTGATAAAAATATAAAATTTTTGGGTGTAAGAGATGATGTTCCTATGCTTTTAAATATATTTGATATATTTATATTTCCATCATTTTATGAGGGATTACCAGTAACATTAATTGAAGCTCAAGCATCAGGTGTTAAATGTATAATATCTGATACTATAACAGAGGAAGTTGATTTAGGTTTAGGGTTAATTGAGAGAGTATCATTAAGTAATAAAGATAAATGGATAAGTTATTTATTAAATAAAAAGAGTAAGTGTGATATTTCAATTATTAATAAAAAAGTAAGTGAAGCTGGATATAATGCTAGAAATAATGTAAGGTATTTGAATAAATTATATGATATTACTTAGGAGTAAAGAATGATTATATTAATGATAAATTTATTGATTGTCGCAGGAAGTTCATTTATGGCAGAGTATATGAAATTTAAAAGTAAATTTCATGAAAAATATTTTATATGTATTGCTGCAATGTCCTTAATAATTGTATCTGGGTTTAGATATGGTGTTGGAACTGATTATATGGCTTATTATAAGGGGTATATATCAGCACCAGCAGATTTATTTGAGGATGCAAAGGATGTTGGATTTTTAGTAATAAATAAACTATTAAACTATATAAGTAGTAATCCGCAAATGATTTTTTTAGTTACGTCAATTGTTATTAATATTTGTGTTATTTTATTTTTATATAGGAACTCGGTTAAATTTTCTTTATCAATTTATTTTTATATAACTACATTCACTTATTATAGTAGTATGAATGGAGTTAGACAATTCCTTGCAACTAGTATAATTCTTTTATCATATAGATATATGATAAATAGACAATTTATTAAATATGTTATTTATGTATTAATTGCTAGTACAATTCATGGAGCTGCTTTAGTTATGATACCAATATATTTTTTAGTAAATCAAAAAATATATTCAGTTAGAAATCTAGCTATAACTGGGGCTGCAGTATTTACTTATATTTTTTTTGAATTGGTATTTTCTTGGTTAGTGAACTCATTTGAGAGATTCTCAGAATATAATGATTATTTGTTTATAGAAGGGCAGGGAGTAAATATATTAAGAGTAATAGTGTTATTAGCACCAGTAATTGCAATTATTATGATTATAAAGATGAAGAATATTTCAGTTGATAAAGAGTTACAAGTGATAATAAATTTATGTTTAATTGGATCATTATTTATGTTTTTAGCATATAGGCATATGTTTATAGCAAGATTTTGTATATTTTTTGAGTTTTATTATTTGTTACTAATACCTAGATTATGCGTAATGTTTGATAAAAAGACTAATAGATTAATGACATTTTCATTGATGATTCTATATTTTATTTATTCAACAATGTTATTAGGTTCAGGTGATTGTAGAATATTACCGTTTAAATTTAATTTAACTATATTTTGAAAATTATAAGGAGTAAATATGAAAGAATACAAAGTTAGTATACTAATTCCAGTTTATAATACTGAGAAAACATTAAGTAGATGTTTGGAATCTGTCATAAATCAATCATTAGAAGAGATAGAAATTATTATTACCAATGATGGGTCAGTTGATGGGAGTCAGAGCATTATAGATAATTATATTAAGAAAGATAATAGAATAAAATGTTTTTATCAAGAGAACAGTGGATTAGGTGCTACGAGGAATAATGGAATAGAAATAGCTAGGGGAGAATATATAGCATTTTTAGATTCAGATGATTATGTTGATTTAGATTATTATGAGAAAATGTATGAGATAGCTAAAATTAAAAATGCTGATATGGTTATATCAGGATATGTTGAGAGATATAGGGATAAGAGCAAAGATAGAATAGTAGGGTTTAACAATTTGAACAAGGAAGAATATTGTATAGATGTATTAAATGGTAATATAGCTGGGTTTTCGTGGAATAAGTTGTATAGAAGAGAATTAATAAATAAAAATAAATTGAAATTTCCTCTGAGATCAGAATTAGAGAATGTTGAAGATCAATATTTTACTATTAGATGCTTATTGCTAGCTAACGATATAGTTTTTATGGATAAGTCATATATTAATTATTGTATTAATGTTAATTCGATTGTACAAAGTTATCAGCCGACTTTAATTAAGGATGTAATAAAGTTATATGATAAAAATTTAAAATTTGTAAAAGAAAATTCAAATTGTACTTCATACATAGAAGCTATGAATGAAAATTTAGTTAAATCTATAATTAGCATTATAAATAATGAATTTAAAGTTACTAGAAAATGTAGTAATAATGAAAAATTAAAAAGCATAAAGAGTATTTTAGAATATCATCAATATTGCAAAATAATAGCTTCAGTGAGACTAAAAAATCTTAGTACATTAGATAAAATATATTATATTTTATTAAAAAATAAATTATATAGGATATTATGTTTAGTAGCAGCAATTAGATGTAAGAGAATTTATAGAAAACAAATTTTAAGGTAGTTAAATTATTTATAAATATATTAATAAAAATAAAATTAGGATTAGGTAAATATAGTTTTGAAATATATAAAAATTTCGGGAAAATAGTAAATTATTGTAAATTATTAACAATATATAATACATTAAAAATATTATATTAAATAAAAGTATAAATATATAGGAGATATAAAATGCATAATAAAATAAAAAAAGCAATTCCATTAAAATGGAAGCTTTATGGTAAATACGTAATTAGTCCGAGTAAAAGAAAGGAATACGAAAGGTATGTAGATAGGAAAAAAATAATAATATGTCTAGCAGCAGATTATGGTAATCTTGGGGATGTGGCAATAACATATGCACAGAGAGAATATTTAAAAGTTAATTACCCAGAGTATGAGATAATAGATTTAGCAATTAGTAAAACATTTTCTAATATAAAAGCATTGAAAAATATATGTACTAAAGAAGATATTATAACTATTGTTGGTGGTGGAAATATGGGAGATTTATATGAAGAAATAGAGATGTGTAGGAGATTTGTTATTAAAGTTTTTTGTGAGAATAAAATTATTTCTTTTCCACAAACAATAGATTTTAGTAATACTAAAAAAGGAAATAAGTCTTTAAAAAAAACTATAAATAGGTATTCTTCACATAATAATTTGACAATAGTAGCACGCGAAAGAATATCTTATGAAAGAATGAAAAAATATTTTAATAAAAATAAGGTGGTTTTATCTCCTGATATTGTTATGAGTTTAAATGAGAGTAATACTAAGATTAATAGAGATGGTATAACATTTTGTTTAAGAGATGATAAAGAAAAATTAATTGATAGTAAAATTCAAAATTATATAATCACAAAAATAGAAAATAATATTAAAAATATTAGATTTTATGATACTCATATTGGAAATGGAACTTTTACTGTTACTGAATTGGAGAGTGAGTTAAATAAAATTTGGCAAATATTTAAAGAATCAAAGTTAGTGGTAACGGATAGATTACATGGAATGATATTTTGCTATATAACTAATACTCCGTGCTTAGTAATACCTAATAACAATCATAAGATTGTAGGATGTTATCAGTGGATTAAACATGATAATAATATTAAATTGATTAATATAGAAAATATTGATGATGTTATTCATGAAGTAATTGAAATATATAATAAAATAGAAAGTAATAAGTTTACAGAAAAAAACAGTAAATTTATAGAAATGAGCAATAAATTTAAAGTTTTAGATTTTTAATTTAAATATATAGGTAAGGTGAAATATGAAACCGATAGTAAGTATTATTGTTCCAATTTATAATGTTGAAAAATATATAGAGGAATGTATATTATCAATTATTAATCAAACTTTTAAGAAAATAGAAATAATATTAGTTAACGATGGTGCTAATGATAAAAGTATGGAGAGAATTGAAAAATACATAATATCAGATAAGAGAATTAAAGTTATTAATCAATTAAATAGTGGACTCAGCGTAGCGAGAAACAATGGATTAAAAATTGCTACAGGAAAATATATATTGTTTGTGGATTCTGATGATTATATAGATAAAAATATGATTAAAATTATGTATAATGCTGCTGAAAATGAAAATTTGGATATTGTAATGTGCGGATATAATAGAATAGTGAATAATGTGATACAAAATGTAGATTCACCTTTAAAGAATGATCACATTTATTGCAAGGAAGAAATTGAAGAATTGATTTATAAAGCACATGAAAGTAAATTTATTTGGTTTGTATGTAGGAATTTATATAGAAAAAAAATGTTAACTGAAAATTCTATAAGATTCATGGAAGATATAAAGTTTGGAGAAGATTCTATATTTAATTTGTATGCTTATTATTATGCTAAAAGAGTTATGTGTGTTGGTAAATATTTATATAATTATAGATGTAATCCTAATAGTTTAACTCAAAAAAAGTATAAACCTTATTTGTATGAAAATATAATTAAACAAGTACAAGCTAAATTAAATTTCTATAAAAAATTTAATTTAGAGAATAAATGTAAAAATGATTTTAATGAATACTTATTGAGTCACACTTTAATAATGTTAATTAATAATTTATACAATTCGAAATCGGATAATAAAATTGATAAAATATGGGGAATTATAGAACAAAAGAATATAAAAATGACTATAAGAAATGTATCAATAAAAGATATAATAAATTTTAAAAGTAGTACTGGAGTAAAAATTAAAATTTTACTTTTTAAAATTAATATGATTAAGGTTATTAATTTAATATATAAAATTAGAGAGAATAAATCGATTTAATTTTTATCTTATAAAGGTAGGGGAGAAAAAAGTGAGCAATGATATTATATTAAATAATATACAAATTAATGAAAATATGGTGACATATCTATTTACGGTAAAAGGAAATATAAAAAAGTATTTTAATGAAAATAAATTATTTGTTAGATACAATCATGATGTGAGAGAAGTTCCCAAAAGTATATTGTCAATTGTATTTGTTGCTAATATAATCCCATTAATTTGGATAAGTAATTCGAAACTATATATAGATGAATTAGATTATGAATTTTATAATTGTTTACCTGAAATTTTACTGGGATTTAAAAATATGTATCCTAAAGTGGATTTTAAAGGAAATATATATGTAGAAAATCTAATAAAAAGAAGTTATAAATATGAAAATGAAGCAGCACAACTTTTTACTGGAGGAGTAGATGCAGTAACTACATTTATTAGAATTAAAGATAAATTTCCTTTTTTAATAACTCATAATGGGTGGTTTATAAATGAGAATACTTCAGATTGGGATGGCTGGGATATAGATAAAAAAATAATAGGCAAATATGTTGATAAATATGGACTTAAGATGATATTAATTGAATCTAATTATGGTAAATTTATGAATTATGATAATCTTAATAGCGATTATTATAAAAAATTAAAAGATAATTGGTGGCATGGTATTCATCATGGATTAGCATTAATATGCACATCTATTCCAATGGCCTATTTATTTAAAATAGAAACTATTTATATAGCAAGTTCTTTTTATGAAGGATTTGAAGCTACATGTGCATCAGATCCCAGGATTGATAATAATATTAAGTATGCTAGTGGAAAAGTTTTCCATGATTCGTATGAATATAATAGACAAGATAAATTGAAGATGTTAACAGAATATGCGGATAAAAGTGATGAAGTATTGGCATTAAATGTATGCTTTAAAAATGAGAATAACTGTTGTAAATGTGAAAAGTGTATGAGAACAATAATGGGTATAATAGCTGAGGGAAAGGATCCGAGTAAATTTGGATTTTATATTGACTTTAATATTTCAGAACAGTTAAAAAAGTTATTTAATGAAGAATTAAAATTTTTCTCTAAATCGAAGATTATGATTTGGAATATAATAATAGAAAGAATGAGAAAAAATAAAAAATATATAAATAATGTAGAAGAATTTGAGTGGTTATTAAAATATGATATTAGAATGGCAAAGGAAATTAAATTGTTTAAGTATAGAATAGCTAAGTTTATTCCTATTGTTAAGAGAAAAATAAAAGAAGGGATTGCAAAGTAAATAAATATGAGAACTAAAAATTCTTTAAAGAATATTATGTATGGACTTATGTTTCAAGTTATTACAGTAATAATAAATTTTGTTACAAGAACAATATTTATAAAAATGCTAGGTGTTGAATACTTGGGGATAAATGGGTTATTTTCCAATGTGATTTCTATGTTTTCTTTTGCTGAGTTAGGAATTGGTGGAGCAATAGTATTTAGTTTATATAAACCATTAGCAGAAAAAGATGAATGTAAGATAAGTGCATTAATTAATCTGTATTATAAGTCATACAATATAATTGCTACTTTTGTTCTTAGTCTAGGTATAATTTTTATGCCTTTTTTGAGATTTATTACGAAAGGGTATGAAGGATATGATAATTTAATAATAATTTATTCTTTATTTCTCATAAATTCAGTTTTATCATATTTTATGGCATATAAGAAATCACTTATAACAGCAGATCAAAAATCATATATAATAAATAATGTAACAGGGATATTTAATATAGTATTAACAGTAGTCCAAATAATATTTTTAGTAATTACAAAGAATTATATTATTTATTTAATAAATCAAATTATTTTTACAATATTACAAAACATTTATATATCTAGAATCTGTGATAGGATGTATCCCTTTATTAAGGAAAATAAAAATGCTCGTTTAAATAAAAATGAATACAAAGAAATTTTTAAAAATGTATATTCATTATTTCTTTATAAAATAAGTGGAATTGTTATAAATAGTACGGATAATATAATAATCTCCATATTCTTAGGAATAAATATAGTGGGATTATACTCAAATTATACACTTATTATAGGAACTATTAGTATATTATTGAATATTATTTTTAACTCTATAACAGCGAGTGTAGGAAATCTAAATGCTGAAGGAGATATAGAAAAGAAATATTTTATATTTAAGACAATAAACTTTATGAATTTTTGGTTTTTTTCATTTTCAACTATATGTCTATTAGTATTAACTAATAACTTTATAACTTTGTGGTTAAATAAAGATTATGTATTGAGTGAAATGGTTATATTTATAATAATGATAGATTTTTATACAAAAGGAATGCAAAATGCTAATACTGTATTTAGAGATGCAACGGGTATATTTTCAAAAGGAAAATATAAGCCATTGATAGCAGCAATAATTAATATACTTGTGTCTATAATATTAGTTCAAAAAATAGGATTGATAGGTGTATTTTTAGGTACTATAATAAGTAGAGCGTTAACATATTTTTGGCATGATCCTTTTATTCTACACAAGTATATATTTAGAAAATCATCAAAAAAATATTTCTTTAGCTATATTTATAATTTTATAATATTAATGATTGTGTTTATAATTACAAAAAAGATTTGTAATTACTTTTATAAAGGAACATTAAGCTCTTTAATAGTACAGTCAATTATATGTTTTATATTAATTAATGGAGTATATATAATTATATTTAGGAATAGAGAAGAGTATAATTATTTAAAAGAAATTTTTAAAAATATTATTAATAATATTTTTAAAAATAATAATATTTTATTAAATGATTAAGGTTATATTAGTATTTATATAGATATAGAATAAGTATAAAATTAAACTTCAAGTGGAATTAATGATATTCTAATTGAAGTTTATTTTATATAAATACAAGTGTATATATTTTTTTAAAAGGCTTGAAATATATATACTTTTATTAATTTTTATATTACAATTTAGTAGATTATTAAGTATTTAATTGTAAATCAACAGAGATAATCTTGAATAGGAGAGTATTATTTGCAATATTCAAGAGATAATATTACAAATAATACATATATTTTATTTAGTATTTTTATTTTATAGTACAGTTATCAAATAATATTTTTTTAGAAATATCTTTGGTATAAGTATTTAGATTTGAATTTTGTAAAGTACAGTTATAGAAAGATAATATGCAACTTGAATTGTCTTTATTATCATTTATTCTTCCAGGAGAGAAATTGTTAAGTTGACAATTATAGAATTTGATATTACCACCGAACCATTGAGTGATATTTTCAATAGTACAATTACGAAATTCACAATTTAGATTCGTAGTATGATAGCCAGTAGTAGATTTATTACTTATAGTACAGTTTTTATATATTCCAGTACCTAAGACACTATAGGGACTATAGGGATCAGGATTGGAATATATAGATTTATCTATAATGCAATTAATAAATTCACAGCTACCAGCTACAGATGAAGAAGTACCACCATTTATCGTCCAATTCTTTAGTAAAACTTTTAAATCATAGTTATCATAGGTCTTCACTGAAACATAGTTGTTTACTGTTATATTATTAAATCTAGCATACCCACTTTTTAAAATATTTTCATAGTTTAAAATAACATTTTTTAAGTTAGAACAATTTTTTATTGAATAAGAATGAATCTTAGGTTGTGCTAAGTTAATGGATCCATTAATATTTTCAAAATTAATATTTTCACCAGCGAAGACTGTTATATCATTAGTGGGACAATCAATAAAGTCTAAATTTCTGAGGGTATAGTCAATCATTCTTTCCCAACCATCTTCTAAATCAATAGCACAACGAGCTAAAGTTTGACCACTACGGGTAAATTTACAATCTTCAATTATAGTATCATACATTTGGCTTAAGGCCATACCAACACATCTAATATTTTCAAATTCTAAATTATTAAAACTACAATTAATTGGAGCATAAAATAAATTAAATTGAGTATTACTTGAGTAATCATCAGTTAAAAGTGTTAACTTTGCAAATTTGGAATCTTTAGGGATTTTAATTCTACGATAGACTTGAGAATTAATAGATTCTATATAATTTTTATTTTCATCATAAAAATGAATTATTTGATTCCAGGTATTAGTTTTATCTTTACCTGTAATACCACCATACATCAAGTATACTCCAGTACCAATATAACCATAATTTAAAAAGTCACTTATATCAATAAAGTCACTAGTTAATCTAGTAGTAGAGCTAACTTCATCTCCATTATTAGTATTTATATCAGCTAGCTTTAATGAATTATTAAGATTAGCAGTTGCAATGGCACGATTATCACTAGATTCATTACGTCTATTAGCAAGTCCACCTGTAACACCATAGCCAGTTATATCTTTTATAGTTAGATTGTCTAATGAAGAATATTTACATTCACCATTAATAGAGACTCCGAATATCCATTCAGAATCATTTGTGGAGTTAGAATAATCATGAGCATAATAATCACCTTCAATAGTTCCATTTATAACGTGAGAGTTAAAAGTATAATTTAATTCAATCATTGCAGTTCTATCAGATACAGTGTTAGTAGGGGCTATAAAAGTAAATTGATTTTGTTTTATAGTTGAACCGTTCATATCAAGGGTAAATTCAGTTGGAATATAAATAGGAGAAAGATGATCTATTCTATATATTCCGGGTAGAAGTTTTAGTTTATTAAAACCTTCAGATTTCTTATTATCTATCAATTTTTGTAAACCAATTCGTGTATTTTCCGATTCCAATGCAATCTTATCGAAATCATAATCACCTGAATATTTTACGACAGTCATTTTATACCAGTAATCTCCAGGGGTTAGACTTAAGCTATTACTATATTTTATATCTGGATATTCTTTAGGATATACACAAATATAGCTATTAGGTACTAGTGTAATGGTATCTGATTTAGATTGAAGTATATTTAAAATTGGAGTTATATCGGTATTATCTAATAGAGTTATTCCTGTATCTACTGGAAGTTTAATTTCATAATCTATATCTAACTTTTTAATATTATAATATTCTAAATCATCCTCAGTCATAATATATTCATTTATGGTTTCAGTATCTTGAACTAAGAATTCTTTAAATATTTCTTGTGATTTTCTTCCGTATTTATCAGTGCAGTAAATAGAAAACTCCTTTATTCCTTCATTATTAAAACTACCTAAGCTTATAGTATTGTCTCCAGCCTTCAAATTAGTATAAGTTCTATTTTTTTTACCGTCAACCTTAACAGTAACATCAAATACTTCACTAAAATCTTCATCTTGATATTCTTTTTGGTAATAATCTGTGATGTAAAAATCTATAAATACTTCCTCATTTAGGGTTACTGTAGGGTTAATATAATAAGTTGATATATAAGGAATTTCATTTACATTTATATTTCGAATTGGAGATATGTTATTTATCATCATGTATAATGTCAGAAAAAAAATTGATAGTGTTAAAATTATAATAGATTTTTTAAAAGCATTATTTTGCAACTAATCAGCCTCCTTATAAATGATTAATATGAAATGTAATAGCTTATAAGATAATTTTAATAAATAATTGATTAGTATTAATATATTTTAATACTAATCAATTTAATATAAGATTGAATTAATCTTATATTAGAATTTGATAGTATACCTTCTTTAATAAATAATATATTTTTAGGATATAAATAGTTGTTTGAAACAATAATATTAATTATATTTTGAGTATTTGGTGTTAATCCATTTAAGACAAATAATGAATTTGCTAAATTAATTGAATTATTAGTTATAATTATAGATGAAATATTATATTCTCCAGTAGAAGAATTGATTGTGTCGTTATAGAATAATACTAATCCATTTTTACCTGTTGAAATAAAAGAGGAATTATTTATAGTAATAGGATATTTAAGTGAATGATGTGGTAATTTTATTAAAAAATCTTTATTATTTATATGGCAACTTTCAAGTGTAATGGTAGCACCCTTGGACCAAGACCATAATGTTAAATATGAATTTTGTAAAGTACAGTTATAGAAAGATAATATGCAACTTGAATTGTCTTTATTATCATTTATTCTTCCAGGAGAGAAATTGTTAAGTTGACAATTATAGAATTTGATATTACCACCGAACCATTGAGTGATATTTTCAATAGTACAATTACGAAATTCACAATTTAGATTCGTAGTATGATAGCCAGTAGTAGATTTATTACTTATAGTACAGTTTTTATATATTCCAGTACCTAAGACACTATAGGGACTATAGGGATCAGGATTGGAATATATAGATTTATCTATAATGCAATTAATAAATTCACAGCTACCAGCTACAGATGAAGAAGTACCACCATTTATCGTCCAATTCTTTAGTAAAACTTTTAAATCATAGTTATCATAGGTCTTCACTGAAACATAGTTGTTTACTGTTATATTATTAAATCTAGCATACCCACTTTTTAAAATATTTTCATAGTTTAAAATAACATTTTTTAAGTTAGAACAATTTTTTATTGAATAAGAATGAATCTTAGGTTGTGCTAAGTTAATGGATCCATTAATATTTTCAAAATTAATATTTTCACCAGCGAAGACTGTTATATCATTAGTGGGACAATCAATAAAGTCTAAATTTCTGAGGGTATAGTCAATCATTCTTTCCCAACCATCTTCTAAATCAATAGCACAACGAGCTAAAGTTTGACCACTACGGGTAAATTTACAATCTTCAATTATAGTATCATACATTTGGCTTAAGGCCATACCAACACATCTAATATTTTCAAATTCTAAATTATTAAAACTACAATTAATTGGAGCATAAAATAAATTAAATTGAGTATTACTTGAGTAATCATCAGTTAAAAGTGTTAACTTTGCAAATTTGGAATCTTTAGGGATTTTAATTCTACGATAGACTTGAGAATTAATAGATTCTATATAATTTTTATTTTCATCATAAAAATGAATTATTTGATTCCAGGTATTAGTTTTATCTTTACCTGTAATACCACCATACATCAAGTATACTCCAGTACCAATATAACCATAATTTAAAAAGTCACTTATATCAATAAAGTCACTAGTTAATCTAGTAGTAGAGCTAACTTCATCTCCATTATTAGTATTTATATCAGCTAGCTTTAATGAATTATTAAGATTAGCAGTTGCAATGGCACGATTATCACTAGATTCATTACGTCTATTAGCAAGTCCACCTGTAACACCATAGCCAGTTATATCTTTTATAGTTAGATTGTCTAATGAAGAATATTTACATTCACCATTAATAGAGACTCCGAATATCCATTCAGAATCATTTGTGGAGTTAGAATAATCATGAGCATAATAATCACCTTCAATAGTTCCATTTATAACGTGAGAGTTAAAAGTATAATTTAATTCAATCATTGCAGTTCTATCAGATACAGTGTTAGTAGGGGCTATAAAAGTAAATTGATTTTGTTTTATAGTTGAACCGTTCATATCAAGGGTAAATTCAGTTGGAATATAAATAGGAGAAAGATGATCTATTCTATATATTCCGGGTAGAAGTTTTAGTTTATTAAAACCTTCAGATTTCTTATTATCTATCAATTTTTGTAAACCAATTCGTGTATTTTCCGATTCCAATGCAATCTTATCGAAATCATAATCACCTGAATATTTTACGACAGTCATTTTATACCAGTAATCTCCAGGGGTTAGACTTAAGCTATTACTATATTTTATATCTGGATATTCTTTAGGATATACACAAATATAGCTATTAGGTACTAGTGTAATGGTATCTGATTTAGATTGAAGTATATTTAAAATTGGAGTTATATCGGTATTATCTAATAGAGTTATTCCTGTATCTACTGGAAGTTTAATTTCATAATCTATATCTAACTTTTTAATATTATAATATTCTAAATCATCCTCAGTCATAATATATTCATTTATGGTTTCAGTATCTTGAACTAAGAATTCTTTAAATATTTCTTGTGATTTTCTTCCGTATTTATCAGTGCAGTAAATAGAAAACTCCTTTATTCCTTCATTATTAAAACTACCTAAGCTTATAGTATTGTCTCCAGCCTTCAAATTAGTATAAGTTCTATTTTTTTTACCGTCAACCTTAACAGTAACATCAAATACTTCACTAAAATCTTCATCTTGATATTCTTTTTGGTAATAATCTGTGATGTAAAAATCTATAAATACTTCCTCATTTAGGGTTACTGTAGGGTTAATATAATAAGTTGATATATAAGGAATTTCATTTATATTTAAATCAATAGGTATTTCTATTTTAATTTTAGAATAATAGAATACAATATTTACATTTGGATTATCCTGTGTTAATTCAACTGATTTAGTAGAATCATCAATAATACTATATCTATTAATTGAAACGGCTGAATAGGAATAAATACCTAAAGAGAGATTATTAAAAGTAGTTGAATTTAGGAGTTCAACATCAGTTTCAAAATCTAAATAGCTGATTTTTACACTACCTAAAATTTTATAATAATTAAAAGTTATAGTTGCATTTTTATTATTTTCGTTTAGAGTTACTGTTTGAGTATTTTCGTCAAAAATAGTATATCCATTTATAATTTTAGCAGTGTATGAATAGGTTCCATATTCTAAATTTGTATAAGATACAGGATTAGATAGTAGTAACCCTGAAGAGAAATCAATATACTGAATATTAATAGAACCTAGGTTGTAATAAGTTTTTTCTAAAAATTGCTCGTTTATATATACATTTCTTCTAAGTAACTCGAAGCATGCCCATCCATTTGATATAGATTTAACATTTATAATAGTATTTTTAAAAAATATACATAAAATTAGAGAAAAGTAAGATGGCTTGAGCATTATAGGAGCTAGGGATGATGAAATTTTATACTCTGTAATCATTTGTTTAAAGTTCTCCTTTACTTGTATTATAATTTATAGTATGTAATATAAAAAAATATGGGAAGTAAATTAATAAATAAAATGTAAAAAATATGAGAAAATTATATTAATTTACAAAAAAAGTGATAATATAATAAAATTGTTTTGTATGAAAAATTATAAAAATTATGAGGGGTGTAATATGAACTATACACAAAGGGTTTTCTGGATGGTATTAAATGAAAGTATTCATAAGAGAAAGTTAGAGTTAAAGGATATTAAAAGAATAGATTTTGAGGAGTTATTACAGTTAGCAATTAATCATAATGTAGCTTCATTAGTTTACTATGGATTAAATAGAACAAATACTATTAATATAATGCCAAAAGATGTAGTAAATAAACTTAAGAGAGAAACAGTTGTTACTTCATTATCTCAAAATATGCATATAAATAATATAGAAAATGTTTTAAAAGAATTTAGAAGTGAAAATATAGATGTCGTAGTATTGAAAGGATTAGTGATAAGAGCATTTTATCCAAGACCAGAGTTTAGAACAATGTCAGATGCTGATATTGTTGTTAAGAAGGAAAATTTAGAATCTGCAATTAATGTACTTGAAAAGTTAGGATATTTAGAGAATGGTAGGTCAGACGTTGATATTTGCTTCGTGAATAATAATTCTAGAATAGAATTACATTGGAATTTAATTAGTAAAAATAAATTTAATGGCGGAGCTGAGTTTGAAGAAGAGTTTTGGAATAGAGTGGTTGAAGTAGAAGTTGGAGATAGTAAGGCTTTATCATTAAATTATGAGGATTTGGCAGTACATTTAGTAGTACATTTGTTTAAGCATTTAGCATATAAGGGGTGTGGTATAAGATATTTTTCAGATTTAGTTGTATTATTTGAAAATAAGGAAAAAGAAATAAATTGGGAAAGTTTTATGGAAAAAATAAGAAAATACAATTTAGAAAAAAGTACAAGAATAATTTTATATATATGCAAGAAATATTTAGGAATGAATATAAATTATCAATTGGATATTGAAGATGAAATAAATGAGCAATATTTAGAATGGTTGCTTAATGATATTACAACTAATGGAGTATTTGGAAAGAGTAATATATCAGAAGAGTTAGCTAGATCACTATCATTTTATAGTGATAATGAATTAAGTCCAATAAGAAAGTATATTAGTGTATTTTTACCACCTGTTGAAAAGGTAAGGGCTAATTATAAATATGCAGAAAAATTTAAAATATTAATACCATTTGCATATATTCATAGAATTTTAAAGTGGACATTTGATAAAAGTATTACTAATGATAATAAAAAATCAATTTGTACAAAAGGATTATCAATAATTAAAGAAAAAAAAATAGTTATGGATTGGTTGGAATTAAATTAAAAAATGAGGAGAATATGCAACGAAAGTAAATAAATTTGTTTTATTTAGTATTAATGGTTGAGATAATTAATTAGTTAAATCTATAAGGGAAAAATATATATGTTAGAATTTTTAAGAATAGTAAATAGAAATGGGTAATTATGAAGAGTAAAAAGATAAAAGTAGTATCATTGCTTTCTTTAATATTAGTAGCAATATTTATATGTATATATTTTATAGTAAAAGTTGATGTAACAAACTATTCAATTTCGGATGAAAAGGTACCACAGCAGTTTAATAACTTTAAAATTGTTCAATTATCAGATTTTCATAGTAAGAGATATAAAGACACAACAAATATAATAATTAATAAAATAGAAAAAATTAATCCAGATATAATTGTTATGACTGGAGATATGATAAACTGGGATATTGAAAATATAGATGAGATTCAAAGTTTGATTAAATCTTTAATTGCTAATTATCATATATATTATATTAATGGAAATCATGAAGAATTAGCAGAGAGATTAAAATCTAATGAGTACGAAAACTTTATAAATGATATTAAAAGTCTAGGAGTAAGTGTTTTAAAAAATAATTATATAGAATTAATTAGAGATGAAGAGTCAATTAATTTATATGAAATAGATATCCCATTAGATGAAGAGACAGGTTTATATATTACAGAGGAAGAATTAGATGATAACTATATTAATGATACATTAGCTGAAGTGGATAAAGATAAGTTTAATATATTGTTAGCACATAATCCCCTATTTATAGAAGAATATAGTGATTGGGGAGCTGACTTAGTATTAGCAGGGCATATGCATGGAGGAATTATTAGGATTCCTATTATAGGAATAGGAGTAGCATCTCCAGAAAAAGATTATTTTCCTAAGTATGATGCAGGTGAATTTAAAGTTGGTAATACAACTATGATAGTTAATAGGGGAATAGGTACATCATCAAGTGGATTACGGGTTTTTAATAAACCTGAAATATCAGGTATAACTTTAAAAAGTAAGTAAAGTTAGTATTATGGTTTTAGTATTTAAGTTGCTTTTTTAAGATAGGTATATATTATTAATTGTTAATGGTGTAATAGGAATCTTAAAGATAATAGAAATAGTTGAATAAAATACTGTTTAAAGAGTTAAGTCTTATACTGTAAATGAGCTTCTGTAATCTATATTTAATGTAGTAAATTAAAGGAGTAATTAATATATTTGAGGAAAATATGTATTAAATATACAAAAATAAATTAAAATGGTATAATGGGCTTAAAATAAAGGAAAATGAAATAATTATGGATTAAAAATTAAAAAAATAATGGGAAAGAGAGTTTTATGTTAATGGGGGAGAAAAATGTGTAAGATTAATGATCAAGTGATTAGTATATTAAATGATATAATTTACACTCATAATCTTGATCCAAGTAAATATAAAGAGGTAGAGTGGAGAGAGTTATTTGAAAGTGCTGAAAAGAAAGGTTTATTACCTATAATATTTAGGGAAGTAAGTAATAGTAAAATTTTAAGTACTATTGATAAAACTATTATAAATGAATTTAAAAATAAAAGTGTAATTATAGAAAAGGAAAATAAAAAGAACTTAAAAAAGTATATGCTTGTAGTAAATGAACTTAAAAAAACAAATATTAAATTTATGCTTACAGGAAGTTTAATTAGTAGAGAATTATATTTAAGGCCTGAAACTAGAAGTGTAGAGAATGTAGATATATTGATTAGCGAAAATGACCTAAATAATGTGGACAATATTCTTCAGTCATTAGGGTATGTAAAATTTCCACAGGAAGTAAATAAGAAGGATGTAATATTTGTAAATAAAAATATGTCAATTAGAGTTAGATGGACACTAATTAATGATTCGTTTATTGAGGTGAAAAAATTATTATTTAAAGAAGGATTATTAAAAGAGTCTAGGGAAATGGAATTCGAAAATATGAATATTTTAGTAACCTCTTTAGAAGATACATTAATTAATTTATGTTTAGATATGTCAGAACAGGTTTATCACGATGAATTGGATTTGAGGGAAATACTGGATTTAGTATTATTGGTTGAAAAATATGAATCTAAAATTGATTGGAAAAGCTTTTTAGATAAATCAAAAAGGTGTGGGATTTATAGATTTGTTATAGCCATATTTACAATAGGAAATAAAATATTTAATATGACTATACCAAGTTTAATAAACAAGCAAGAAAAAGTAGAAGATAAATATATAGAGTTATTAATAGATGAATTAACAAGTGAAGTAGTTGATAGTAATGAGAATAATTATTTTAGCCATAAGTTACAAAATAATATATTAAATAGGACTATTAATAAAATAAAAGAAGTTTTTAAAAATTTAATTTCTAATAAAAGTGATAGTGGAAGTTATAACTATAGAGATGAATTATTAAAAGAATTAGGATTATAAATTATTATATGGGGTGGGGGACTATTAGGTATGAATTATACACAAGAGATTATGATAAAAATATTATCTTCAGCTATTCATAAAAGAAAGTTTGAACTAAGTGAATGTGATGATGTAGAAAAAATAGATTTTAATGAAATGCTTATGTTATCTCAGGAGCATAATGTAACAGCTTTATTATATTATGCACTTAGCGGTACAAAATCACTTTCATTGATTCCTTCAGATATCTTAGAACAAATGAAGAAGCTAACATTTTTAAGATCATCATATCAAATGAGTCATGTGAAAAATGTTACTGAAATATTATCTAAGTTTAAAGAGAATGATATAAAGACTGTAGTTTTGAAAGGGTTAGTAGTAAGAAATTTTTATCCAAGACCAGAATTTAGAACTATGAGTGACGCTGATATTGTAGTTCAAGAACAGGATCTTGATGCAGCTATTAATTTAATTACTAGTTTAGGGTATGTTGAAAAAGTTAGAACTCATGCTGATATATGTTATATTAAAGGAAATTCAGTTATTGAACTTCATTGGAAATTAATTAATCCAGGAAGGATAAATGGAGGAGAGAATTTTGAAAATGAAATATGGGATGATTTGATAGAAGTTAATGTTGGTGAGTCTCATGCTCTATCCTTAAATTATGAAGATTTAGCAGTGCATCTTTGTGTTCATTTGATTAAACATTTGGCAAATAAGGGCTGCGGGATTAGAATGTTTTGTGATTTGGTTGTTTTATTTGAACAAAAGGAAGATGAAATTAATTGGGATAGTTTTTGGAGTAAGATAAGGCAATACAATGTTGAAAAGGCTGTTAGAATTATACTTTATATTTGTAGTGAATATTTAGGTATAGAAATTAAAACTGAAATGGATAATGAAAAGTATATTGATAAAAAATACTTAGACATGCTATTGACAGATGTTATGAATCATGGGGTGTTCGGAAAAAGTAAAGAAGGAGAAGAAATTGCGAGAGCAGTTGTTTTTGATGCTGATAAAGATAGTGAGAAGAGTGATTTTGTTAAGTATTTTAGGGTGTTTTTTCCTAGTGTTAAAGATTTGGTGATTAGTTATCCTTATGCTGATAAGTATAGGGTTCTTGTTCCGGTAGCTTATATTCATAGGTTAGGAAAGTGGACATTTAATAAGGATATTAAGACAGCTGATAAAGTTAATTTTTGTATTAAGGGTATGTCTGTTATTAAGGAAAGAGCTCCTATAATGAAGTGGATGGAATTGTAAGAGTAATTTAAAAGAGAAAGTAATGATGTGATTAAATAGTATACCTAAAGTATAAGTAGATAAATAGCTATTTGTGGGATTATAGTGTTTATAATATAGAAATGAATATAAAATTAGTTTAACGATATATTATTTTAAGAATATAAGGGAATTTAAATGTTATTATTAGTAGATTAAGACTTAAATTAGTATAGATACTTCCATAAGGATATAAATATTAATAATTATTTAATTAATCTAGGAAAGTAGTACTTAAAATAACTAATGGGAAGTATTTTTAAGTAGTTAAGTTAATGGTAAAATTTATAATATAATAACTTTATTCAAATATTTAATAAGGGGTGAAAAAATGAAAAAAGAATGGAAAAATCCTAATTTTAGTGTACTAGGAATTGAATGGACTAAAGATTTTCCAAGTGTACGTATGCCATCAGGAACAAATTTACCTGGAACAGTTAAGTGCACTTATCCAGGATGTAATCAATCAAAATATGTAAGAAATGAAGATGAGTATAACGAATTTGTTAATAATCATTCTACAATACATTCAGGAGCTAATATAGATTGGGGATTTAACTATAGACATGAACTTTTATCTTAAAATTAATTATGGGATAACGAATTGATAAAAGAAAGTAAAGTTATAAATATAAGCTGAATCAAAATTAAAATATTATTTTGATTTTGATTCAGCTTTTATTTAAAAATAAATTAATAATAATAATAATAATAATAACTTCTTATTTATGGAAAATTTAATTTTGTATTTGAATTGGTTATAAAATTAAAGAAATAAATATGATGAATAATTTGTTTAATATATAAATAAATTATAAAAGAATATTTATTAATATTATAAAGTAATTAATTTAATAAAATTTTAAATTGGTATTAAATATTAGTAAAAAATATTATGCCAATTACTTGTATAGTCGTATATTTAAATAAATTACTAATATCTTTAGGTACATAATAAGCTATATCAATTAGAATAAATAATTAAGAAAAAATTTAATAGTTAATTACAAACTAATAAATAATGTTTATTATTGAAAACATCGAATGGCAAACAAAATTTTTAATATTTATACTAAAAATAATATTATAAAATTTATTGAAAGAAAAATAAATACTATGTAAATATAGTATTTAAGTTATTATTAAATATTAGTTTTTGAGGAATTGGTGAAATTGTAGAGCAATATAAGAGATTATATATTGTAAAAAATATAGTGAGAGGTAATTTAATGATAAACAATTATAAAGTTTACGGATTAAATATAAAATCAGAGATAAAAATTGATGAGTTTGAAAATTTAAATGCTATTCCAGAAGATGAAATAGTAACAATATCTTATTCAGTAATGGATGATGAAATTAAGAAAAGTGTTTCAGAAGGAAGAAAAATTCAATTACAAAAAGAAAAAATATGGTTTCATATAGATAATATAGCAACATACTGTATAAAAAATGGAAATAAAGTAGAAGTGGAAGTATGTGAAAATGCAAATATGCAACTTATGAAAATATATATAATGTGTAGTTGCTTAGGTTTTATAATGCTACAAAGAGACATGGTAGCTATACATGGTGGCGTTATTGAAATGGACAATAATGCTGTTATATTTACAGGGGATAGAGGGGCCGGTAAATCTACATTAACTACAGCGTTAAGAGAAAAAGGGTACAAGTTTATATCAGATGATGTTGCAGGAATAATGTTTGATAAGGTTCCATATGTAATGCCAGGATTCCCTTATCAAAAGTTATGTGAATCAGCTATGGACAAGTTTGGATATGATAAAGAAAAGAATACTTCATTTATGAGTGATAAAGAAGTTAAATATATAGTTCCTGCTAAAGAGGAATTTATTTATGAACCAAGAAAATTAACAACAATAATTAAGATTACTGTTGGTGATGTTGAAGAGGTAACTATTGAAGAGTTAAAAGGTAGTGAAAAGATAAATAACATAATTAATAATATATATAGAGGGGAATATATTAAGCATTTAGGAGGAGTGAATCCTGAATATTTCAAAAAGTGTCTTAATATAGCTAAAAATATTAATTTCTATGTTGTAACTAGACCAAAAGATCAATTTACTGTTGATAAGCAAATTGCGTTAATTGAAGAAAAAATATTAACTATTGAAGAAGCAGTAATTTAGGAAAATATGTGTTTAAGATTTTATAAATTTTAAATAAAAAACGCTATGGGAGAAATAAAATGAAGAGACAATGGAAAAAGCCAGAATTAGAAACTATGAACTTTCAAAATACTAATGAAAATATAGTGGATTGTCCTATGGATGTTGAAGCGTCTGTAATGAAAGCAGATTGTCCAAGCAATAATAATCCTAATAATGAGGATAAAATGTGTAATTATCCAGGATGTAATCATAAGAGACATAAGAAATCAAACCCAGAAGGTAGATGTAAGTGTCATGAAAGATTAGAATTACCAACTTCATAAAATATAAATTAGTTAAGGTTACTTATAATGAGGCAATCATTTTAGGTAACTTTTTTGATAAATATAAGTTTGGGGGTCAATAACTATGGAGAGAGATGGAGATATTAGAAAATGGATAAAAGGTAACTATAACTCGGAAAATTTAATTATAAGGTATATGGTAAGAAGCTTATATTTTATAAAGAAGAGTGCATATACAGTGAAAAAGATTATTACTGATAAGGAATTTAGAGCTGTATTTGGTATGACTGTTTTTAAGGGGGGAAAAGTTCATCAAACAACTCCACTAACATGCATGGATAGATATCCGGTAATATTTTCTGCTTGTAGGGATTATTTTAAGGGTGTAAATAATATAAAAATTCTTTCATATGGATGTTCAACAGGAGAGGAAGTCCTAACTTTGCGGAAATATTTTAAGGATGCAAATATTATAGGAGCAGAGATTAATAAGAATAGTCTTCAGATATGTAGGAATCTTAAAGTGGATAATAAGATTAGATTTATAGATTCTAATGAAAAAGATATAAGAAAATGTGGAAAATATGATTTGATTTTTTGTATGGCAGTATTGCAAAGGACTCCAGATACTATTACGCGTCAAGGTGTTAAAAGTTTGAAGAAAATATACCCTTTTGAAAAGTTTGAAAATCAAGTAATAGAGCTAGATAGTTACCTTAAAAAAGGTGGGTTAATGGTTATACATTTTAGTCAATATTCTTTTATGGATGTAAATATAAGCTCAAAATATAAGGCGTTGGGTAATTATAATCAAGATGATTATGCTTCAGTAATTTTTGATAGAAATAGTAATCTAATTGAGAAACCAATATCAAGAAATAGTATATTTATTAAGTTGGAGGATTAAGAGAACTAATATTTATAATTAATTTTAAAGAATAGTTAATTATAAGTTTATAAAGTTTGTTATGCTAATTTTTTATATAGTGATTTATATTTATATACAAATGAAGCGACAATAAGTTTATTTAAAAATGTAGCAATTTAAAAATAAAATAACTGCAATTATACTTAATAAAAAATAAGTAGTACTAAAGTGTAATATATTAATGAATAATTTGGGCTATTTAACTAATTTGAATTAATTGGTAAAATTTATATAAAGATAATACTGTTAAATTTAAAATGAATAGGGTGGGATAAGAATTATGATTAATTTTAAGAAGAGCACTGGGAAAATAGGAAAAGTAAAAAAAGATTATGGAATAAATTTAGAAACAGTAATTAATAAAAATTTAGAAATAGATGATACAGATTTAGATGGAGAAAAGGTAATGATGAATCTTGATAAAGGTGAATACTTTATGATGAATGAAGTTGGAAGCAGAATATGGGAAATCATTAGTGAGCCTATAAATGTTAAAGAGATAATCAGTACTTTACGAAATGAATATGAGGTTGATGAAGAGACTTGCAAGGATACTGTAATTGAATTTTTAGGAAGATTAGATAATGCAGATCTTATCAGTATTAACTAGAAAAACAAAAACATTCTTTAAGATTAGTAATGAATTAAAAATTGAGTTTCTTAAGGCCTTTTTCTACACAGGATTTTATAGAGCATTTATTTTATTTGTTCCTTTTAATAAGTTAAGAAAACGTATGGGAAAGCATAAAGAGGAATCAGCAGCAAAAGAAACAAGGGATGTTTATAAGATTGCAAGTCATATTTCATGGGTTGTTACTTTAATATCAAGCAAGACTCCTTGGGAAAGTAAATGCTTAGTACAAGCCTTAACTGCACAAAGGATGCTTAAGTCTAAGAATATTTCTACGACTATTTATTTAGGAGTTAGGAAAGAAGGAAATGAGATGAAAGCTCATGCATGGCTTAGATGTGGTGAGTATTATGTAACGGGTGGGGCTATTAGGGATCAATATACTGTAGTAGCTAAATTTGCTAATTAGGAGATTATTTACTTTTAAAAATATTAGGTTATTATAAAAGTTGAAACAAATTTTAATTATAAGACTATCGTGTTAGAGAAGAAAATCTCTATTCATGATAGCCTTTTTTGATTTCACATATTATTTTTAGCATTATACATGAATGAAGTATAATATTTATTAAAATTATTATCTGACTGTATAGCAATAATTTCTTTAGCTATATATGAATTAATATCGTTTATATCATTAGGTATATTATTTATTTTAAATGTGAATGCCTTATTTAAATAATCAAATATTACTTCATGGTCATTAATAAATAAACTTATCATTATGAAAACACCTCCATTATAAATTAACAAAGCAAACAATCTCCCTGATATAATAATATGAAAACACATTGATAATGGTTACATAAGTATATATAAATAGTTTTCCTTTATCAGTGTTTTAAAGTTAATAAAAAGAAGTACTACTAATTGATTAATTGTAAATAATTGTAAAAAGATATATAATTATTTAGCAATTATAGATAAGGAGGAAAAATGAATAATATAAAAAAGCTAATAAATAAAGAAATAATTTTATATGTAATATTCGGAGTACTAACAACAATAGTTAATTTAATAGCATATTATTTATTTTCAAATATTATAAATATAAATTATCTTATAAGCAACGCAATTGCTTGGATAATATCTGTTGTATTTGCATATATAACTAATAAATTTTTTGTATTTAATAGTTCTTATATAAATAAGGATGTAATAATAGAAGAATTCATAAAATTTATGAACTGTAGATTGATTTCTGGCTTATCAGAAGTGGTATTACTATTTTTATTTGTAGATTTACTTTTAATGAATGATATTGTAGCCAAGCTAATAATAGGAGTTTTAGTAGCATTAATTAATTTTATATTTAGTAAAGTATTTATATTTAAAGGAGTAGATGAACTAAGGTCTGAAGTAAATAAAGCAATAAGCAAGTAAAAGGAGGTATTAATCTCATGGATACAATAACTGTTGTAGTACCATGCTATAACGAAGAAGATGCATTAAAAAGCTTTTATGTGGAGATTACGAAAGTTACCTCTGAAATGAAAAAGGTAAAGTTTGAAATAATATTTATAGATGATGGGTCAAAAGACAAAACATTAGAAATAATAAAAGGTTATTCAAAAGTGGACAGTAAAGTGAAATATATATCATTTTCAAGAAATTTTGGTAAAGAAGCAGCAATATATGCTGGATTGAAAGCAGCAAGTGGTGAATATGTAGTTATAATAGATGCAGATTTACAACATCCACCAAGATTAATAAAGGATATGTATTATGGAATAACAAAAGAAGGCTATGATAGTGTAGTAGCTTATAGGATAGATAGAAAAGGTGAAAATAAAATAAGATATTTTTTTTCAAAAATCTTTTTTAAACTTGCAAGTAAGATTACAGAACTTGATTTTATACAAGGTGAGGAAGATTATAGAATGATGAATAGAAAATTCCTTGAAGCTGTACTTTCAATAGAAGAAAAAAGTAGATTTGCAAAGGGAATATTTCAATGGGTTGGATTTAATGTTAAATGGATAGGACATGAAAATGTTAATAGAGTTGCAGGTAAAAGTAAATGGTCATTATTTAAATTATTTGCTTATTCAATAGATGGAATAATAGGATTTTCTACTGTTCCACTAATTATTTTAACAGTAATAGGGGCATTGCTATGCTTAATAGGAACAGTGTTAGGAGTATCATTAATTATTAAATACTTAATCATGGATGTAAATATATCAACAAGCTTAATCTTAATAGTATTTACAGTATTAATAAGTGGAGTTCAGTTGCTTATTTTTGGAATAATTGGACAGTATTTGGGGAAAGTATATTTAGAAACAAAGCAAAGACCATTATATATAGTAAAAGAAGAAAAAATACTAGATAACAAGGAAATTGAAGTGGATGAAGAAGTTAAAGTTTAAAGAGAATTATATTTATATATTCTCATTTATTGTTCCTATCATGTTAATGGTAGTAATTTATGCTCTAATAGGTATATACCCAGTGGGAGATAAGACTATAGTAAATAGTGATATGTACTTACAATATGTTGGATTTTTAGGGCATATAAAAGATGTATTAAAAGGTGAGGCAAATCTATTTTATAGTTTTAGTAAGAGTTTAGGGGGAAATACTGTAGGGTTTTTTGCTTATTATATGTCAAGTCCTTTAAATTTAATTATAGGATTATTTCCAAAGGCTTATATTGCAGATGCTATAGTAGTTATAACATTAATAAAGATAGGTTTATCCTCATTAACATTTACAATATATTTAATACAAAGCTTTAAGAAAAAAGATATAAATGTAATAATGTTTTCATTATGTTATTCTTTCATGGCATATAATATTAACTTTCAACTTAATATAATGTGGTTAGATGGAGTTGTTTTATTACCTTTAGTTATGTTAGGAATAGACAAGCTTATAAATGAAAACAAGTATAAATTATATGTAATATCATTATTTATAGCAATAGTTTCGAATTATTATATTGGATATATGATATGTATTTTTTCAGGATTGTACTTTATCTATAAATTAATATTAAATAATAAGGTTAAATTAATAAAGCTAGGAAGTTTTATAGGTGCATCTATATTATCAGTTGCATTATCAGCATTTATACTTATTCCAACAGTATTATCATTAAGTTCAGGAAAGGCAAAGTTTAGGCTTTTTCAAGAAGCACCTAAATTAATGATGAGTTTAGATGAAGTAATTGCTCAGCTTTTTATTGGAAACTATAGTTTAGGACAAATAATGGGAAATTACCCTAATATATATTGTGGAGTTATTATAACTGTATTAGGGATATTATATTTTTTAAATAAGAACATAAGTAGGAAGGAGAGAATTTTATCTGGAATATTTATGTTTGTACTTTTATTAAGTATTTTTATTAGCACATTAGTATTAATATGGCATGGATTTGATTATCCAGTAGGATTTGCATATAGGTTTTCCTTTTTAATATCGTTTTTAGGAATTGTTTTAGCTTATAAGGAGTTTATAAGTGGTAAAAATATATCTAAGTTAAAAATAATTATAACAATTTTATTAGGCGCTGGATGCACAGGATATATTTTATATGGTGATTATGAAGGATTATCAAAGTGGAAGATATTATTAACATTTTTATTTTTTGTAGTTTATATAATTTTAATTAAACTAGCTAATTGGAGTAATTTTAATAAGGATGATAAGTGGAATTTTAGGCTATCATCATACCTATGGTTATGTAAAATGATTAAAGGGCATATATATAGTCAAGGTAAAGTTAGGTATATTAATAAATCTATAAGTGATAGTAAGTGTGGAAAAGTTGATAATAATAGAAAAAAGCTACGGGATGTAAAAAAAATAAAACTAGAACAAATCATAAATATATTAATTGTGACTATTGTTTTTATAGAATTAAGTATTAATGCATATAGTTGTTTAAAGTTGAAAAGCTATGTATCAAGAGTACGTATATACAATTATATTAATGAAATGCAACCAATAGTTGATGAATTAAAAGAGAATATGAATAATTTTTATAGAATGGAAGAAGTTTTTGCTAATACTTATGATGATCCAATGCTATTAAATTATTATGGTATTACTCATTCAAGTTCAGCAAATGATAGAAATACAAGAAAGTTCATGGCTAATATGGGCTTTAAGACAAGTAGTATTTTTGAAAAGTATAATAGGGGTAGCCTTATTAGTATAGATTCGTTATTAGGAGTTAAATATCAAATAGCATCAAAAAAATCTGAAAACTTTTCTGATAATCACTATACAGAAAATGAATATTATAAGAAGGTTTTAGAAGAGGGAGATTATATAGTTTATGAAAATCTATTTGCTTTACCTATAGCATTTATGGTTAATGATAGTTTAAAATATATAGATACTTTAGATGTTAATGCATTTGAATTAAATAATAGAATTTTAAGTTCAATGGTAAATACTAAAAAAGCTATTAATAAATCATTAAACGTAAAGGAAATAATATCTGAAAATTTAATTTCAACCATAAATAATGGTGAAGTATGTTATGAAAGAATGGATAAGCAAAAGGCATCGAGTATTACATTTATAGTTGAAGCAGAAGATAATAATCCAGTTTATATGTTTTTAAAATCTAATGCATATGAAAGTGGAACTGTTAGTAGCAATCAAGTAAGAGTCTCTATTAATGGAGTTAGAAAGTTCACTGCATTTGATAGTAGAAATTATAATGTGGAGTATATCGGGGCATTTAATAAGGGCGAAGATATAATAATAGAGATTAATTTAAATAGCAATAAGCTATATTTAAAGGAATTGCAGATTTATTCTTGTGATGTTGATGAATTTGAAGAAGTTTATAATAATTTAAAGGAAAATATTATTAGTGATACTGATTATAGGGATGGTTATGTTAAAGGGAAGATAAGTGTTACTGAGGATAAGACTTTGATATACACTTCTATACCTTATGATGAAGGATGGACAGTAAAAATTGATGGTAAGAAGGTTGAGTATGTAAAGATATTGGATGGATTGATTGGTGTAGATGTTGATACAGAAGAATTCAGCCAAGGTGAGCATGTTATAGAACTTAAGTATAAGGTGCCAGGTTTGATGTTGGGAATTATTATTTCTATTTTAGCTTTAGTAAGTTGTATAGCTTATGAGGTGTTTATGAAAGTATTTGTATACAACAATAATGAATATAGATTGAAAAACTAATTGTGAGCTTAGATGCAAATTAAATATATTAATTTTCATCTAAGTTTTTTATTAGCTTTATAAATTAGAAAATAATTACATATAAGTAATACTGATATATAATAAAATTTATAAATATGGGTAATTTATTTACCGTATATTATGTATTAAAATTAAAATATGAACTATTGAAATTTATAGAAATACTAGGTAAATAGTATAGTTTATTAATATTTAATGTTTATAGATAAGTTAAGATTAATCAATTTATCATAAAAGCATTAGACATTTAGTATATTTAGCTAATGATTACTAGATAGTTATTAAAAAAATATTATATAAAAGGGAGAGGTAATGAAATGAAAAAATGGGAAAATCCACAATTAAAAAGTCTTAATTATATTAATACTTTCGCAATTATACCAACAGATGCTGAATGTAAGGATAGACCTAATGCTGGTCCTAACAGTCAGGGAAGATGTAGAAATCCAAGTAAGTATCCAAATTGTCCACATAGAAAAACTCATTCACAAGTTACAGGAACGGATGCAGATTGTGATTTAATATTAACTGGTGATGAGCCAGCAGGAGATTCTTAAAAATATTAGATAAGTAATTTTTGAATTATTTTATTATTAATTTTTGTGTTTATTGAAATTGTTAATTTAGAAAATATAAAAGATTAATATTAAAAGAATATCTCGAAAGTAAATTAACTGTATAGTTTGCTTTTGAGATATTTATACTTTTATTAAAGTATAGATAAATTATTAGGTATAGTTAGGAAGATAAATAATTTATAAGTTGATAACTTAGAAAAGGATAAAATTTTTAAAGTTAATACATAGAGTATTTACGAAATTGAGAGTAAGTATAATATAATTCCAGTTACTATAAGGTCTACAGGATGGAATAGAAGTAAAAGTTCAAAGTGATTTATTAAGATTTGTTGGTGAAAATACACAAACTCCTGATTTATCTTCTATAGACTATCAAACAATAGTAAAAAATGCAGCAAAGAGAGCTGTTACTGATGTAGTGAATGAAAATATCACGGAAGTAAAGCTCGCTATTAATACAGCTATTCAAAATAAAGTTAATGAGTTAAAGAAAGAAGCCGAAGCAGCTATAAAGAATACAATTAATAGTATTGTTAGTAAGTTTCCTTCATGGCCTAGAAAGTAAATAGGGAAAAAGATTATTCTTTCCACATATCATAAAAAGTAAATAAAATGTGATTCAAAAAGGGGCTGTCGCACTAAATAATTAGTGCGAGGCCCCTTTTTATTAACAATAAAATAATAGTAGTAATCAGACATAAAAATTAGAAAACATAAGTATAATTTCATTAATATTAAAAGCTTTTATAAACAAAAATAAAGAATATTTAACATAATCTTATATATCTTGCGAAGATATTTGTAAGATATATAATTTAGGAGTAGAATATTAATAAAGATAAAATATATTTTTTAGAAATATTATAAAAATTTTTAAAGGTTATTTTAAATGTTTACATAAAAGGTTTGATAATATAATTTTATTTTTAGGGTGAAAAGGAGAGAATTTTATGAAGAAGGAATGGATTAATCCCCAATTAGAAACATTAAAGGTTTTAGAAACAAGAACTCAGGTACCACAAGATGCTACATGTAGACATTATAACTGGTCAAGTTTAACTGGACAAGGGATAGGTCCTAGACCAGAGCATGGTGAATGTCAATCAACCGGACAAGCAAATGGAAGTCAAGAAAATCAAGATTCAGCACATTATTTACCTAAATGTCCATATCTACAAGGAAGCTATTGTAAATTATTTAATTCATCAATATCATAATAAAAAAATATTACTATTATAATGTGATTTTATAATAGTAATATTTTTTGTTTATAAAAGTTAATATTGAATATAGTTTATAACTTTTAATAGTGTTATAAAGGGCTATAAACTTAGAATTATAAATTTTATTTTTATATATAATTATAGTCAAAAAACAAGCTATCTAGGATATACCATAATCTTAGGGTATATCCAGATAGCTTTTTGAATTTATACTAATTCATTAGCAACTTCTAAAATACTTTCTCTACTAACTTGTCTTAAATGACCTTTTTCAAGCTTCATAATTCTATTACAAATATTAAGAGCAGACGGTCTGTGAGTTATAATAATACAAGTTGGCTTGCTAGGTAAAGAACGTACAGCTTTAAGAACATTAACTTCAGTTTCAGGATCAAGAGAAGCAGTAGCTTCATCAAGAATTAATATAGGTTTTATTCTTAAGAAAGATCTAGCAATTGCAATTCTTTGGGCTTGTCCTTCGGATATACCTACGCCTTTTTCACCAATCATAGTATCAAGTCCATCTTCAAGTTCATTAACAAAATCAATGGCACAAGCACTAGTTAATGCGGCTATAATTTCATCATCAGTAGCGTCAGGCTTACCATAAAGAAGATTACTTCTAATACTTCCAGAAAATAATGTATTACCTTGAGGTACATAAGAAATAAGATTTCTGAAGTTCCTATTCATATCCTTAACTAGATCATCCTCACTAAGGAGTACATTACCTTTAGTTGGGTTTATTAAAGATAAAATCAACCTAATCATAGTTGTTTTACCTTCACCAGATGGACCAACAAAAGCAAGTGTTTCACCAGATTTAATAGTTAAATTGATATCATTTAAAATATAATTGTCATCCTTATATGCAAAATAAACATTATCAAATATAATGTCAGGTCTATTAAAGAGGCATGCATCTTTATTAATGATATTATCTAATTTAATACTATCTAAAGCAACTTCTTTACTTGCAATATCATCAAGTTCCTTTTCATTGGCCATTTTTTCAACTGGAATAGCCTCTATTTCCATAAGTCTTTCTGCAGCAGCTATAGTAGAAATAAGACCAGGAATCATACTTGCTAAAGATGAAAATGGAGATTGCACTTTGCTATATAATTGAAGCATTCCTGTAAAGGTACCATAAGTAGATACCCCACTAGCTATGTTTAAAACACCCCATGTGAATATTGTAAAGTAAGCTAGAGATGAGCAAAAACTCATTGAAAGTGAAGTCATAACAGAAAGCTTAGTATTTCTCATTGCAATTCTATATTTATTATCTTGAATCTCAACAAGTCTGTGCATATTTATTTTTTCCATACAGAAAGTTTTAACAATCATTATATTTTGTATTGATTCTTGCATAAAAGATCTATATTTAACATCTTCTTCTTGAGCTTCTTTATATAAATCTTTAAGCTTTTTACTGAAAAATCTTCCTACTATAACTAAGAAAGGTCCGATGAATACTGCAACAAAGGCTATTGAAGGTGCCCATGTTATAAGAGTATAAAAGGATCCTACCAATGTAACAGTTAATGAAACAAGGCTTGGAATAGTTCCAAGAATAGCAGAACTAATATTGCTTACATCTGAAGTGACTCTTGTTAATAAGCTTACTGAGTGAAATTTACTTTGTTCAAGCCAGTCACTACACTGAATATGTTGATATATTTTTCTTTGAATATTTTGAGTAAGCTTTGTTGAGGAATGTGTGCTCATAAAAGATGTTACTGGTGATGAGAGCATGCTAATTAATGTAATAACAAGCATTATAATTAGCCATTTTATAGTTTGATCTGAATCACCACTAATTGCTGAATCTATTAATGATTTTGAGACTGTAACGTTATATATTCCAAGTAAAGAAAAAATAACATTTACTATTATTGAAAATATTAAAAATGGGATAGCTGGTTTAGCATATTTGGCCATCCATTTTATCTTTATCCAAAGCTCTTTTGTTGGTTTTAACTTTTTTATATTTTCCATGAGTTCCCCTTTCAATCTTATGTTAAGATGTAAATATTGCTTTATTGATATTTTAACATTTAAGTAAAAAACTTACAACAAACTAAATTAAAATAGTAAAAGTTAAAGAGAAATAAAAGGTATGAAATATAAAAATGAAGATATATAAATTTTCAAACAAAAATTACTTGATTATGGAAATAAAATTGAAAAAATATGTAAAATTGTAGTATTATATGTTATTATATAATTAAATAGTTAGGGTGCAAATAATAGTTAATGAGGTGAAAAATTGATCTTTACAAAAAGGATGAATTTCAAATTGGTAGCAATAGGATTCATATTTATAACGCTATTAATATTTATTAATGGAGTTTTAATGAATTTGGGGCTAAAAAAGAGTATAGAAGTTACTTGTACTGCTCATTATGAAGCGGTAGATAAAGAAATTCGCTCTGATATTGAGTTACTAAAACAAGTTGTTGGCAAGCTTGCAACTAGTGATAAGATAGTTGAAATTCTAGAAGATAATAGAACAGTTAGTGACATAAGTGTTGAAGAAAAAAAACAAGTTATTAGTGAATTAGAAAATTTCCAATCATATTTAGAAAATTTTACATTTCTACATACCATAAATATAGTTAGCAAACCAAGTAAATACATATTTAGAAATCAAGGATTTAATAGTGACTATGATATAATGGAAAGATCATGGATGAAAGATGAGTATTTAGATAATAAACAGGATAGCATTATTACAGATATTCATAATGATATTTATACTGGGAAAAAGTCTTTTTCAATAGTAAATTTTATTTATTCTCCAAATGATGGTGAATTTTTAGGCGTAGCTATTTTAGATGTATATCTTGATGATTTAATTAATAGTTTGGAATCAGATTTCTATATGGGGGACCTTAATACATATATTCAATTAGATGATAATACATATTATAGTAAAAATGGAATCATAAAAGAAATAGATAATAGTAGTAGCAGTCATGTGAAGAAACTATATAATCCAATTGGCAATGAAAGTGATATTTATTTTCAATTTAATAAAAAATCTATTGCCTATTATAAAGAAATGAAAAGGATTAATGGAATTAGAATTATAATCTTTTCTTTTGCTGGATTTATATTTGTACTAGCTTTAATTAGTATGATTAAGGTAGCATTTAGACCAGTTATTAAATCTTTAGATAAATTAAAGGTGTTATTAAGTAATTTAGATAAAAGTAATATTGATTTAGAAAATATTGATGAGTTTAAACAATTAGAGCTTATTTCAAATTCTTTAAGTAAGTCTTTTGATAAGAAAATTCAAACTTTAATTTATTATGATGAATTGACTAAATTGCCAAACAGGAAAATGTTACATTTATTATGCAGTGAAATGATTAAGTGTAATTCTGAATTTGCACTTATATTTATTGATTTGAATAGGTTTAAATATATCAATGATGTTTTTGGACATAGTGCTGGTGATGAATTATTAATTAGTTTTAGTGATAGATTACAAAAAGTTTTAGACGAAAAAGGAATTGTAACAAGATATTCTGGGGATGAATTTATTATTATTTATCATTATTATGAAGGGAATGAAGAGCTTCAGAAGTTTTATAATGAAAAGTTACTTGCAGAATTCAATGAACCTATAGAGTTTAATAATACTAAAATAATAGTTGAATTTTCTGCAGGAGTTGCTGTTTATCCAAAGGATGCAGAAACATTTAATGATTTAATTGATAAAAGTGATTTTATGATGTATTCTGCAAAGGAGAATTTCAAAAATCAAAAGCTTGTATTCTTTAATGATGATATGTATAGTAATATAATTAAGATTGAAAATATTAAGGAACAGCTTAAAAGTGCAGTTGATAATCATGAGTTTGTTTTATATTATCAACCTATAGTAAATGAAGATAAGATAGTTAAAAAGGTTGAAGCACTTATTAGATGGAACAATAAAGAACTTGGATTTGTTTCGCCAATGGATTTTATACCTTATGCAGAGGAATCAGGAGAAATTGTTAAGATAGGTTATTGGATAATAGAAGAAGTATTTAAGAATTTAAATGAATTTAAAAATGGCCAAGAGAATATTCAAATTAGTATAAATGTATCTCCGATTCAGCTTATGGAATTTTATTTTGCCGAAAATGTTAAGGAGATTGCAAATAAGTATAATGTTGATTTATCACAAATTTGCTTTGAAATTACTGAATCTGTAGTTTTAGAAGAAAATATTATTGTTTATGACAATATACATTTACTTGATAAGTTTGGAGCTAAGCTTGCTCTTGATGATTTTGGAACTGGTTATGCATCTTTCAGTTATTTAAAGAAGTATAATTTAAATATTCTTAAAATTGATAAGATATTTATTGATGGTGGAAAAAATATTGATTATAAGATAGTTAATAATATAAAAAATATTGCTCATTTATTAGATATGAAAACTGTAATTGAAGGTGTTGAAACTGAAGAACAGTTTAATACTTTAAGTGAAATAGGATGTGATTATTTCCAAGGATACTATTTCTCTAAGCCAGTACCTCTAGATGAATTAAAGAAAGCCTTAAGTTGTGATAGGACTGGAACCGGTGACAATTTCTAAGTGATAAGATTAAAGGGGCTGGAAAATAAGAAGTGGCATATGAGAAACTTAGCAAGTGGCAGGCTTAGGATGGGGATTTTGGCTAACTAAATTAAAAATTTAGAGTATTAAAAAGGAAACTCATTCTCCTAAAGTCCAGGAGTAAGTTCTACTGACTAAATCGAAGATTTAGAGTATCACTTAAAAAAGCAGTTACAAAATAGTAAGATTATTTTGTAACTGCTTTTCACTTTGAGGTGATAACTAAAACAAAGAGTTTTGTTTGCCGTTTTGTTGTTGAATAGTTTCTTTGCTCTTATTATTCAAGCTTCCAAGAGGACTGTTAAAACTATTTAGAGGATTAGGAAGTTCGGTATTGCTAGAAGGTGTAATCCCTCTAATTCTTTTTTTCTTATCATTAGTTTTAGCCATGACATATCTCCTTTAATTAATACCTAGCTTAAATGGCAAGTAGTTTATAAGTTAGATATCAGAATCGTCGTAAAGATCGCCAATATAGTCAAATTCGCTATAAGCGATATTATTAACTACAATTGGATCAGCTTCAGATTTTGAAGTATCTGTATCCGATTTTATTGACGAATTATTTACTAATGATTCGCTGGCAGGATCATAATAACTTCTTACGTGTGGCAAATAAACGTTAGACTTATCCTTCAAGATTATCCCTCCTCGAATTTTATTTGGATAAGGTTTAGTTTATCTGATGGCTAGCTTATGTAACACTTCCACCTGTTGAGCTGGAAGATAACAACAGTTAGCCATTAGATAATGAATTCTAACTTTAAGATGAAGTTTTAACTCCATCTTAAGATAAGAATTCAATTTATATTTTCGATAGCCTAAGAAAATATATTCCTAACCATATTAGTATTATTTGATGGACAGGTAATAAATATACTTGGATATATGAGGAAAAGGTTAGCAAATAAAATCTGAAAAATAGTCACTTAATAATAAATAAATATAATTGTTTTTATTATAGCTATAGGATAAAATAGGAATGAATTTAAAATAAAATGTTTATAGTGGAATTTTGATATAAAAGGAGAGTAAAGTGATGTATCCAATAAGATTTGAGAACCTTTATTATGATAAAATATGGGGCGGAAGAGATTTAGAAGAATTTAGAACAAATTTACCACAAGGTGATATTGGTGAGAGCTGGGATATTGCTTGTCATCCAAATGGAACAGGGATAGTTGCAAATGGTGAATTAAAAGGAAAGTCATTTACTGAAATAATTGAAGAATTTGGTCATTCATTAGTTGGTACTAAGGTTAGCACAGAAAAATTCCCTTTATTAGTTAAGTTAATTAACTCAAGAGAAAAACTTTCTGTACAAGTACACCCAGGTGATGAATATGCGAAGAGAGTTGAAAATGAATTTGGTAAAACTGAAGCTTGGTATGTTGTTGCAGCTAAGCCAGGAGCTAAATTAATCGTTGGGACAAAAAACTGTGATAAAGCTGTATTTGCTAAAGCAATTGAAGAAGGAAAGTGTGAAGATTACTTAAATGTTGTTGATGTTAAAAAAGGTGATTGTTTCTTAATTAATAGTGGACTAGTTCATGCTATTTGTGAAGGATTAATAATTGCTGAAATTCAACAAAATTCAGATGTAACATATAGAGTTTATGATTATGGAAGACCAAGAGAAATTCATGTTGAAAAATCTCTTGATGTAATTAACTTTGATTTAGAAGCAGCAAATTTATCTAATAACGAAGTTGTTAAATTTGATGGATTCTCAAAGGTTGATTTTTGTGAAAATGAGTATTTTGGAATGAAGAAAATCAATGTTGAAAGTGAATGGGCTGATTGTAGCAATGAAGAAAAGTTCTTCATTTTAACATGTGTTGAAGGTAATGGAACTATCGAAGGTGAAGGTTTCTCAGAAGAAATCAAAATGGGAGATAGTTATTTAATTCCAGCTACTTTAGGAAAGTATGTTGTAAAAGGAAATGTTGAAGTAATTAAAAGTTACCCAATGTAATTTTTATAAGTCTACTAAATGAAAACACAATTTATAAAATTACCTACATATAAATTATAGAATAGTATAATATATATGTAGGGATATCATAAAATAGCAAAAATTGTCGTTGAAAAATATAATAGTTATGGTATAATTAAATTTCTCAAGGATACGAATAAAAAAATGAAATTTTATATAAATATTTGGAGGAATTGCCGATGCCAGTAAGAATTGCTATACTAGGTGGACCAAGATGTGGAAAAACAACATTAATTCAACAATTATACGTAGATTTAAAAATCAGAGATATAAATGTAGGAGTTGCTACAGAATATAGTACTGATTATTTAAGAGATAAGGGAATGATTGAATCAATTTCAGAACAATATGGAATTTACTTAGGTCAATTACATTTAGAAAAGAGCTTAGATTCACATGATTATGCAATAACTGACTATGCTACTTTTGTACCTTACATATACGGAAGATTAATGCTTGGAGATAAAACGAGAACTAAGAAAGAAATTGAAATCTTAAATGATTTATATAGCTTAGCAATCAGAGATCTACCACAATATGATCACATTTTCTTTGTACCAAGAGAATTTGGTTACAAGAAAGATGGAGTTAGATGGCAAGATGAAGAAGTTGCACAAATGGTGGACAAGGCTATCTTAGGATTCTTAGATGCTGAAAATGTTAAGTATTCAGTAATTAAGGGATCAACTAAGGAAAGATCTGAACAAATTATGAAAATTGTTGGAATCAACAAGGAAATTGTACAACCTGTTAAGGTTAAGGAAGTTGTAGAAAAGTAATTTTATTAAACGAATATATTTTTAAAATTAATGATAATTTTAAAATTAATGATAATTTTAAAATGTGAAAAGGTGGGGAAATCTATATTTTTATAGATTTTAACCGCCTTTTTTTATTTTTTTAGTAAAATATAAAAAGTCAGAATCTACGGATAACCTTGTGACGTCAGTAAAACTAATATCTTACGAAGTAAATTTTTTATGCTTTAGGAATTTATAAAGTAGTTTTTTATTTTATTATTATAATTTTATATATAGTACTATTTAGCATATGAGTCTGTTATATCAAAATGTTGTTAACAACATTTTGATATAACAGACTCAT
>OMGY01000268.1_pt1 | contig 62458 bp, 43 predicted proteins | sample 1674461 | NCBI WGS metagenome assembly OMGY01 (sample SAMN05578579, study PRJEB25193) | human gut metagenome | biome: Human Microbiome; feature: human-associated habitat; material: feces | host: Homo sapiens | place: USA:Birmingham | reverse complement strand
GCTTAATTTCGTACTGTTTTCCGCACGTAAGCACGTAATCGCACGCGCCGTGCACTTGCAAGCGAAGCGTTTCGCCGATTTTTACATAACTATTATCGTACGTCAGCGCACACGTTTTCAACACATCGCAAAATACGTTGATTCTGTCCTCTACCCCCGTCGTTTCGAAAATATACAGCTCCAGCCGTTTATTATGCGAGCCGGTGCCGTACGCCTTATCGAACGACGGCATAAACTCCAAAGACACAAAGAAATGCCCCGGGCAGTAATCGGACGAATAATTGCATTTCCAACCGTCGCACTTCCCTTTCGGAAACAAAATCAGGTTTTTCCCGTTCGGATTCGACAGATAGCAATATTTGTATCTGTTCCCAGCCGAGGTATACGGCGAATTTAAAAGATACTGATTTTGCCACCCGCCGCCGTTTTTCTTGCCCATAAAGTTGATCGGCAATTCCAACGAAAATTCCGAAAGATCGTTCCGGGACGTTTGCATCAGTATCCGCAAACCGCGCCTGCCGCATGCCGTTACGAATTCGCAGCTCAGCGACGTTTTCGTTTCTTCGCAGTACAGTTCGCCCGCGGCGGGCAGCGGCTCGAAATACGCTTTTCTGTCGTTATACGGCTTCGCATAATTTTTTGCGCCGCCCGCTGAAAGATCGTCCGTCTGCAATGTGTACCGTACCGCCGGCCGATCCCCGTTTAAGTATGTTTTTAACTGTTTCAATGCCTCTTTCATTGTGTTCCCTCTCGATATTTTTTGCGATTTTCCGCCGATAACCGCCTTTCGCCCGCATACGCGCGCGAAACGTTTGACCGTCCCCGTCGTTTGTGATATAATTAAATCATGAATGATAAATTCGTTTTTTACATGGATAAAGTGTATGAAACCGAGCATACGGTGCAAATGCACACGCACCCTTGCTACGAACTCACGTATTACGCCGACGGCACGGGTGCAACCGAAGTGGAAGGGGAAAAATTCCGTTTTATTTCGGGTACGTTTATTCTTGCCGCCCCCAACGCGCCGCACACCGAAACGCATAAAGACCGCGTTGCCGTGGTATGCGTCGGTTTCGATACCTCCACGCCTCTTCCTTCACGCCTTTTCGTGGATAAAGATCGCCGCGTGGCTGATACGCTCCGCATTATCGGCAGAGAGCTGAAAGAAAAAAAATTATACTATCCTTCCGCGCTTGACGCCCTTTCCGAATTGCTTGTTTTAAACGTCTTGCGTTCGGCGGCAGGCCCCGCGCGTATGTCGATGGATTTCGATCACGCGTTAAACTACATCACCGCCCATGCCAACGAAACCACGAATATTAAAAAAATCGCCGCGGAATTACACTATAACTACGATTATTTCCGCCAAAACTTTTTCGCGCGTATGGGTGTTTCCGCCACAGACTATCTGCAAAAAACAAAATTGAGCAACGCAAAAAAATATCTGCTCGAAAGCAAACTTTCCGTTACGGAAATCGCCCGCCGAACGGGCTTTGCCACCGCTTCGCATTTCTGCCGCACTTTCACGGATTCCGAAGGACTCACCCCCACGCAGTACCGCGAGAAAAACAAGCTCCCCGAATTTTCCGACATTCATTTCACGCCCACGGAAAAACGGCCGGAACCGCCGCGACAAAAATAATGCGGTAAAAACACTTCGATTGCGGCACAAATATTTTAAGCCGTCCCGCTGCCCGCGCAATATTTGCGCGGGCGTTGCTTTTACCGCGTTTTTACCGCTATTTCTTTTCCACCGACAAATTCAGAAGCTTTTCTATGCCCTTTAAATCGGAATTAACCGATAAATATTTGTCAAGTCCGCCTGTCTTTTCTTCAAAAAGCGTTACACAATCCCCGTCCACCGTCACCGTGCCCTCGGGCGAGTAGATAAAAAGCGGATTGTTCTCGTTAAGCGCGATCATGCACGTTACGGGGTCCCAACTTTCACGGCGGTAGCCGTTCGAAATCTCTGCGCCGTTCGCGATCGCAAAATTTTTCATCGAGTACCACACGGGGTTTTCGTTTTGTCCCATTTCGGTGAAAACCGCCGCGCCGATCTCGTGCGGTAAATACACCTTTTTTGTACCCCAATTTTCAATCACGTACCGCGCCGCAGGCACGTCTTGCAATAAGTTCCACTCGCGGAAGCGTTTTCCGCCGAAATTCTGCGGAAAAGATCCGATCATCACGTACAGTTTATCCACCTTTTCTTTCACGAGATCCGCCCCGCAAAGCGGCGAAAATTCGTCCGCCTTGCTTTTTAAAAGCTCTTCAAGGTTGGAAAGCGGACCTACGGCAATCATCGATACTTTTCCCGCCGCCTCGGCAAGCGTTTTTCTGAGTAACGGCACGGCGTCCGTTTCCACGTCCTCCGTTTCGTATTTTTCCATCACCGCACGCGCGTAATTGTTCACGCCGTCGCACTGCAGCATGCGCTTCATTCGCCCCACGGGTATGCCGTTTACGCCGTAATAATCGCAAATCGCGTTCACCGTCGCCGTCGCGCCCTCGCGCCCCGTACTCGCCGTAATCGCAAGAATTTCACACTCTCCGCGTTTATGCGCGTTCAACAAAATGCCGAGCGCCGCCGCGTCGTCGCAGTCCATGCCTATATCCGTATCGAAAATAATTTGTTTTGTTTCCTTTGTTTTGTTCATATCTGTCCTTCTTTTCGTCCTTATAAAGTTACCGTTTTTCTTAAAATTCTGAACGACCAAAGCGAAGCGTTAGGATCGTTCTTCGTCGATTCGGGGTGTACCTTGTAAATATTCCCTGCTACGCACGAGCCCGTAATCGCCACTTCTATCTTTTCCGGGGTTTTCAGCCACCCGTATGCGTCGCGAATGATCGCCGTATTGTGAGAGGCGATATTATTCAGCGAATCCTCACCCGATACGCCCGCCACGTTCGACCACTGAATCGCGGCTGCCCTGTCGGCAATATTTTTAAACACGTCACCGGGCTCGCTTCCGCCGTTATCTATCCAGGAAAGCGGCGCGCCTGCGGCTTTGCCCGTAGTATCGTCATATTTGCCGTCGGTAATCATGTACATTCTGTTATTTTTCGGCTCATAGGCAAAATCGCCGTTCGATACCACCGTGGTCTGATACCCTCCGCGCATTATGCCTTCAATCGGCATCATCAAAAGTTCGTCTTCTTTTTTAATATCGTTAAGATTCGAAAAATCGTAGCGGTCGATCGTAGTCATCGTGGTTTGCCGCCAATTCTCTCCGTCCGAAGCAAACGGGCGAATGGAAGAATAAGCCATCATCACTCTGCCCTTTTTATCTACGCTGACCATCGAAGCTTGCCCCCACCCCCAAAGATACGCTTCGGGATGCAACTTTCTGTCGTTCCACTCCTCGGGATAATCGTCTGAAGTGTATCTTTTTAAAGGGTTGATTTCGCCGCACCGTTTCCACGGTCCTTCGGGCGATTTCGCCACGGCAAGCGAAATGTTGTTAAATTCGTTCACGTACTCCGTGAACCCCTCGGCAAGATATGCCATCAGATAAGGGTACGTTTCGCCGTTGTAAGTAAATTCACCTTTAATCACGTTTGGATCGCAAATATGCTTTCCTTCCGTTTCGGATCCTTTCAAAGGCGAAAGCACGTACGATTTTTCGCTCCAATACCAATTGCCGTCCTCCAATTTCACGCCCTTGCGGTACGCGATGTAGTCGGTAATCTGCGCGTTTCCGTCCGCGTTGATGCTCCCCTTTTGCGGATCGTTGCCCACCGTATATTTGTTGGAACAGTAATAGGCATGGCGGATATTCTCGTCTTCTTCGAAAATGCTCGGCGCATAGTTGTAAATGCGTATGCCTACGTTCGGCACAACCGTATCGCCTTTTACGGTATCCTCGTTTTCCCAGAACATATTTTCGCCGTTTTCCCGCGTATATCCCTCGGGAATTTCAACGACGGGTGTTTTTTCTTTTTCCGCGCACCCCGCAGAACAAGCGAACGCCGCCAAAAGCATCGCGCTCATCGCGCAATATACAATTCTTTTCATAATACCTCCTCCCGCAATTTACACAATCTCTTCGGGATCTTCCATAAGGTGTTTGCAAATATCGCAGACGCCGTCGAGGTTTACGTCCTTGCACTCGGCGCAAAGCGCGCCCTTGCAGTCGTCGCAAATGCCGTCGCCGTTCAGGTCCCAACCGAAATGCGTTAACGTTTCAAAGCACCTGTCGCAGTGCCGGTCTCCGTTGTTGTCGGGGTGAACTTCACATGCCACCGGCGCCTGTTTTTCCATCGAAAACGCATCTGTGCTTAATTCAAACGAATCCGTAAAAAACGGATCGAGCATCACTTCGTTCGCTTTCAGCCCCGATACCGCCTCGTACCAAGTTTGGTTTTCTCCCTTTTCGGCGATCTTTGCCTTGCTCATGTCCGCAACGGTTTTCCATTTGCCGTTTACAAGAATCTCCACATTTCCGAAATCGTGGATTCGGCCTTTCAGATAAAACGCGTCGTAGCACACGTATACAAATTTCACATTGCCGAGATCCGCCGTAGCCCCCGCGGGCTCTCCCACGGTATTGAATATACAGTCTTTCTCGTCGCTGCCGAATCTGTACGGCTCGCCGAACGTATCCTCGTTCAGCAAAAACTGAACGCATCCCGTAAACGTGCGCGCCACGTTGAAAGACGGCATGTGCGCATACGGATAATACAGCATTTTCCAGTTTTGCCCGTTCGGATAGGTAAATTTAATATCGCCGCGCAGCTTGTTCATCACCGTTACGGTTTTTCCCGAGCCGGACGTACTCTCACCGCCGAATCCGAAAGATATATCGTTGCCTGTGTTGTTGTCCGGTCCGTAACTGCCGTTATCGCGCGAAGTCATACGAATTCTCACCGCACTTGCTTCGCTCCAATCGCCGTATTCCACGCCGATGTTCAAACAAACCACCCCCGAAGCCTTGCCTTCGGCATGAAAGGCGGGCATTCTCTCGTCCTCGCCGTGCTTTCCGCCGAAATTCTGCGTAATCCGCACCGCGTCGAACGCCGAAGCGTTTTTAATCTCTTCGGGATTATCCGTAACTTCCTCTTGTTTGTTCCCGTTGCCGCCGTTATCGGGCGTCGGCTTGTTTTTTGCACACGCTCCGAAAACGCCCCCGCACACCGCCGCCAAAAGAAAAGCGCAAAATATTCTTCTCATTCTTCCTTGCATCGCGTTTCTCCTTTATCCGATCAACTCGTAATCGATATAATAACTCACGTCGCCGATCGCCCCGAAAATATCGCGGTAAGTTTTTCCGTTTCTTTCCCATGTATAATACTCGGAAATCACGGCGTTTTTATAATTCGGATCGCGGTGCGGATACCCCCAGGCAATGCCTTGCGAACTCTTCTTTTGCGCGTACACCTCGGCGCGCGCGTCGAAAAGTTTGTCGTGCCCCTTGCTCGTCAGTCGCTTTCTGCCGTTTTTGAATACCGTTTCCACCTCTTCCGGGCTTTTCGCCTGAATCATACTCAGTACGCTCTGCGACCAGATCGTATTCATTTGGTTATCGATCTTCACAAGCTCGCTGTAATCGCTTCTCGTCGGATCGATGAGTCCCGCCGTAATCATATACGCGTCCGAAGAATAAATCGTCAGAGGCAGCTTCATGTTGTTCACATACGCGTTCTCTTTCGTTGCCTGCTTCCTGCCCGTGTTCAGCGTATCGAAGTACTGCGGACGACGGAAAAGTTGCCACTCGTTCAAGCCCAACTCTTTCAACCGCGCCTGATTGCTTTCGAGTTGCGCATCGGAAACGCCCTCCGTTTTAACAAGATCGAGATAGTTTTGCGAGCGCCTGATCTCGCCGCTTTCCGTCTTGTACCAGGTGGCGTCGGCGGCGGTAAATTTCCCCGCAAAATCGGAATCCGCAAGCGAGATAATGTTGCCGTTTTCGTCCGCGTTTCCCTCTAACCCGTATCCGCACAGCATCTGTCCCTCGTCGCTCCACAGATAGTCGAAAAGTTTAATGATGATGTCGGGGCGGGAAGCGTTTTTCGTAATGCAGTTCACCGCGTACCCCGTGCCTGCAATATCGCCGAGTACGGGATCGTCGCCGTTCGAATTTTTCACCGTAAACGACATGTATTCGACGCTCTTGCCGCTCTTCGGAAACGCCGCCGCTTTCAAATAAGTGGGGTAGTCCTGCGGAGAACAAGAAGTAATAAACACTTCGCCGTTCGCGATTTTACGCCCCACTTCCGCCTGCGTATTCGCCGAAATCGCCTCGTCCGTCAAAAGTCCTTCGCGGTACAATTCGTTCAGCCATTTCATCATATCCAGATATTCGGGCATGTCTATGCCGTCTGTATACTTTCCGTCCTCCGTTTCGAACGGCACGGCAAAATATTGGCAAAGCCACGCAATGCCCTGATTGCCGTTGTTTTTCGAAGTATCGAACGGATCGAGCATAAACCCTTGATACGTATCCTTCTCCGCGCTCGTCAAACAGTTGTCGCGCACCCATTTCATCGCCTTAACGCACCCGCCGGGCGTGGTAATATCCCACGCTTTCTGCTCCGTTTCGGCAATATTATCCTGCACGTATTCCATGTACGCCTCAAACCAGTCTTTGCGCACCATCATGCCGCCGTTCGTCTGCAACTTCCCGGCGGAAGTGGAAGAATAATAAAACGAAGGCAACCCGTAAATATTTCCGTCTGTCAGCGTCTGCTGCATGCCCATAAAATCGAGGTCGGGAGCCCACTTCCCCGAAAGCCCGTTCAGCGGAAAAAGATACCCTTGATCTGCAAGCTGAATAAACCGCTCGTCGCTCTTTTCCACGGTAATCACGTCGGGCAAAGTATCCGAAGAAATCATTACGGAAAGTTTATCCGCCGTGCTGCCGAGCGCCGAGTCGAAATTCACGGTAATCCCCGTTTTTTCCTTAATCGCTTTCGTCACCACGCTTTTTTTGTTGATGTCCATATACACATTCGTAAACCAGTTGATTTCCAACCCTTCGGGACATTCCTCTTTCCACTTTCTCCACGATTTTTCGCCCTCGGCAAGCACAGTATCCGCCCGATCGGGATATTGCCATTTCGTCGATTTTTTCGAACACCCCGCACCGAAAGCCGCGCCTGAAACCGATACCGCCGCCAATAAAACGGCTAATGTCTTTTTGCTTTTCATCTCTGCTTTTCTCCTTACTCGATTTTCAGCCCTTTAAAGAGCCAACATATACGCCTTGCGTCAAATATTTCTGCACAAACGGAAAGATCACGATCAGCGGCAAAGCACCGAAGGTCATCGCCGCGTACGAAATCGTTTCGCTTGTCGCCTTGCCCGATACGCTGAGTACCGAATCGAAGCTGCCCGCGTCCGCCGCCGCAATGATTTGCCTGAGCACGTATTGCAACGAATCGAGATCGGGGCGTTGCGGACAATACAACATAGAAGTAAGATAATCGTTCCAATGCCCGATAAAACTCCACATAAAAATCGTAATCAGAACGGGCATGCACAAGGGAATCATCAGCTGAAAATAAATGCGGAATTCCCCCGCGCCGTCAAGCACCGCCGCCTCATGCAATTCCTCGGGCGTACTCTTAAAAAAGGAACGGATCAAAATCATATTGTACACGCTGTACATTCCGGGAATAATGTAAATCGCAAACGTATTTAAAAGTCCCAACATTTTACAAAGCAAATAATACGGAATCAATCCGCCGCCGAAGAACATCGGGATCAACGCCCATACGTTAAAAAATTTCCGCCATCGCAAATTTTTGCGACTCATCCCGTACGCCACAAACGAAGTAAAAAGCACCGAACTCACCGGTCCTACGGCGCACCGCAACAACGTGATTACAAGCCCGTTCCAGATCCGCTCGTTCGCAAAAATCGTTTTGTAGCTTTCAAACGTAAAAATTCTCGGCAAAAAATATACGCCGCCTTTCAGATAATCCTGCCCGTCCGAAACCGAGCCGATCAACACGTACCACAACGGATAAAACGTTAAAGCCGAGAAAATCAATAAACACGCGATAATCGCAATATCTCCGGGAGTGTTCTTATGCAAACGCGATTTCTTCTTTTTCGTGGCGGCGATTTTTCCTGCGGATTTTTCCGCAACTTCTTCCTCTTCCGCGCCGAACGTTTCGTTTAGTACGTTCATCAGAAAACCACCCCCTCGCCGTTGATTTTTTTGGAAACGAAATTCGTTCCCACAATTAACGCCGTGCCAACCAACGATTTAAAAAGTCCTGCCGCCGTGGCGTACGAATACAGCATTTCGTTGATGCCGTTTTTCAGAATAAACGTATCGAACATTTCCGTTTTCGTCAAGTTACTCTGCGTCTGCCACAAAAGCGCCTCGCCTGCGTCGTTCGTTAAAATTCCCGATACGGCAAGTACCAGATTCAAAGAAAACAACGGCAACATCGCGGGCAGCGATACGGCGCGCGCCTTCCAGAATCGATTCGCCCCGTCGATTTCCGCGGCGTCGTACAAACCCGTGTCCACGTTCGTCATCGCCGCCATGTAAATAATCGTACCCCAGCCGGACTCCTTCAAAATCGCCGAAACAATTTTCATCGCCCAGCTGTACGAGGGATCGCCCTTGAAATTGATACTCTTTTCAATCACGCCCATCCCTTTCAGTAAATCGTTGATCACGCCCGTTTGCATGTTCGTCATCGAAAATACAATACCCACGTATACCACCGAAGAAACAAAATGCGGCAAGCACGAAAACAAATGCATCGTCTTTTTCAATTTCGGCGCGCGCACCTCGTTAAAGAGTATGGCAAGAATCATCGGAATCGGCATCGTAATCGCTATACGAATCAAATTATACACCACCGTATTCATCAATACGGGGTACAGCCGATCGTCCGTTAAAAGATAATAAAAATTTTCAAAACCGTGTCTGCCCGCCCATGCCGAGTGAAAAATCGCGTCGAATACATCGATCACGTTGTCCGCATCGCGAAACGCAAGCAAAATTCCCGTCATCGGAAGATACGAAAAAACAAACAGAAACACCGCTCCCGCAAGAGCCATAATAAAAAGCTGATCGTCCGTTTTCGCTCTCTTTTTTTTCGCCGCTCCGCCTTGCGGTTTTGCACTTCGATACGCCGTCGGTTCGTTTGTCCGCCCGGCTGACGCTTCCTTTTCCGTCATTTCCGCTCGCCTTCCTCCGCATTATGCTTTTTCTTTCTTTTAGCGAACGCCGCAACCGCAACAGCCGCCGAAGTCGCCGCTAAAACAGCTGCCGACGTTGTAATTTCGCCGCCGCACCCCTTCTTTTTAAGCGACTTTTCATACGCCTCTATCGCGCCTTTCGCTGCCGCGAATTTTTCGGTGTTTTGCACTTTATCTTGCGCTCCCGCGCTCAAAGCCGCATAGGCCTCCTGCGCCTCTTTAAACGCCGCTTTCGCCGCTTCGTAATTATCCGCCGTCACGCTTTCCGTAAGCGCGGCAAGCATCGCCGATACGGGCGCGGCGTCGTACTCGTTCACCGCGTTTTCCGCAGCCGAAAGTTTATCCAAGCCCGTCACTTTCTCCTTCGCGCCCTCCGAAAGCTCGTCATATGCGTTTTTCGCTTCGTCGATCGCCTGCCGCGTGCGCGCTATCGTTTCGCCGTCAACGGACGTGGGCAAAGCGTTCATTTTTTCGCTCACCGTCCCCGCCTCGTACGTTTCTATCGCATCCGCCGCCGCAGAAAGTTTTTCCGCGTTCTTCACCTTCGCTTTGTCCGATCCGAGCGCCTCGTATTGTTTTAAAACTGCCGCATACGCGCGCTTCGCCGCCTTGTAGTTTTCGGCAGTCACTTCCGTCGAAAGGGAATCGATTTTCCGCTCGGTCAGCGACACGCCGTACGCCGCCACCGCCGCTTTCGTTTCGGCAAGTTTTTCGTAATTTTTTACAAGCCCCTTTTGCTCCGCCGTCAGATTTTCATATCCGGACTCCGCCTTTTGCACAAGGTTTTTCTGCGTTTCGTAATTATCGTCGTTAATCTTCGAGCGCATCGAACGCAGTTCGTTATTCACCGCATACAACGGAATTTGCGCCGAATAATCATCGATCAGCTTCATGTTCCCGATGCTCACCGTTTCGCTCCCGTCGAAGTCGCTTGCCGAAAACACGATCCACAACCCTATTGTGTTTTTCAGTTCCGCTTCCGTCGGTCTGACAACGCTCTTTTCGCCGTTTTCGCCTACCACCGTCCGCTGAAACGCGCCGAACGGCACAAGATACGATCCGTTAAAGCCTTTCGGAATAATGTTTCCGCCCTTGCCCATCGCGGAATTTGTCCGCATCGTTCCTTCGCCGTCAATCAAATGGAAATAATTCTCCGAAGTCGTGCCGTTGCCGTACCCGCGGTAAGAAATCGTCGCGCCGCCCTCATCGCGCACGCGCAATTCGAATTCGATTTTGCCGTCGCTTTTCAAGGAAGTCGAATCAAGGTCGAACGCAAACGCTTCGTACCCCGAAACGTCGCCGTATTCGTTCCCGCTCTCCGTTACGATTTTCTGCCACACGTCATAGCTCGGCGCGGCAGTTCCTTCCGCCGCCGTTTTTCTGCCGAGAACGATCGAATTTTCCGCCGCGTACGCCGCCGTGATCGTAACGTTCTCTTTGCCCAAATTTTCAAATACGCCGCCTTTGTCGTTCTGCCACGCTTCTATGTAATTCAGTCTCGGCGCAAACGCCCATTCGTCTTTTCCGAGAGCAGAAATCTCCGCAGCCGTTTTTCTTTCGCTTTCCGAAGCGTCGAAAAGCGTCTTTTTTCCGCCGTCCGCGTATTCTGCCGAAATATCCCCGACATCAAGCGTGTTTACGTTCCATACCACAACCGAAACCATTACCCGCCGCACGTCGCTCCAATCGAACGTCCCGCTCGGCGTTACCGTTTTATCCGCAATGCCGTATTCGTTTTTATTGTTTTGTGCGTTCGCCGCGTTGTCGCTCCACATGCTTTCCGCCGTGTAAAATCCGTCTTTCGCACAAACAAGCGTTCCCGTCGTGCCCGCGTTTTTCACCGCCACGCCTTCCCACGCGCTGCCGCTTGCCTCCGTCAGACTCACTTCCGCACCGCTTTCGTTATAAAATTTCGAGCCGAGCGGCTTGCCGTCGTTCGGACGGTTTACAAAAAACTTGCTCACCGCCGTGTTGCCCGTTCCGTCCGCCAACACGATGAATATACGGTTTGAATTCGCCGTCACGAATTTCAGCTTTACCGAAATGCTTTCCGCTTCCGATAAATCCCTATCTCCCTCGCCGATTCCCGTGTACAATACCGTCCTCCGCGCATACGCCTCCGCATCAGCATCCGATTCTACTTGCCCCGTTATACTCACGCGCACACCGTCGAACGACGTAGAATTTGCGATAGCCAGATTTTTGTCCTGAAGAGTAGCCGCTTCTTCCGCCGCCGCGCCGTACACCGTAAAAGAGTTTCCGTAGCCGATCCGCGTCGCGTTCGCAACGCCCGTCAAGCCGCTTACGGCAAACAACGCGCCCGCTATCAACGCCGCAATTTTTCCGTTTTGTTTCCGTTCCATTCTTTCCTCCGTGTTCTTGCAACAAGCAAGTTTATGCTTGTTGCAAGAAAGCTTTTTGTTTGTCAGCAAACAAACTTAATCAAACTGCTCAGACAACGACGTCTTAGGCACCGATTGAAACATATTGTCTTTTTCGTTATCTCCCGTAAATTCCTCGCCGGAAGTCCTCACAACTTCCTCGAAAAACTCCACCGTTTCGATTTTTGCTTTTTCATATAATTTCATTGTTTTCATCTCCTCGCTCACGCGTTCGCCGCGCCGAGAATCTGTTCCAGCACTTCCCGCGCGTAAGCCTTGCCCGCGTCGCTCTTATCCGCAAACTCTTTTTCGAAATTTTCGCTCAGGCTCACCGCTTCCGCCACCTGTTTCAGCGAACGCGAAATCGCTCCGCCCGCTTTTTTCTCGCCGTTCTCTGGCAAGGAATATTCCGTATACACCGTCTGCGACGAACCGTCCGCAAACGTCAGCGTAAGGTAGCCGCGCACCGTGTAATTCACTCCTTCCTTGCCTTGAATTTTATCGTAGCCGAGCGTTGCGAAAAAGCTTTCGTTTTCTTTATTCCACTTGCCCACAAACAAAGACATTTCCTTATTATCCTTCGTTAACGCCAAACCGTTTAAAGAATCGTCGGAAGCCAAAATCGCGCCGAGTTCTATCGAAACGCCCGCTTTTTCCGCCGCGGTTTTCAAAGCCGCGTAAGCGTTCGCGGAAAGATTCACCATAAAGCGCAAACCGTAATCGCCCTTCTTCACGCGTAACGCAGCGCCGTCCGTCATTGCAAAACTCTCGCAAAACGTAGTTACCGCCGCGCTCACCGCGTTCTTCTGTGCCGCCGCACGATATTCGGTAATTTTTTTCTCAAAATCCGCAACAAGTTTAATCTTGCCAACGTTCACCGTTTCGCTCGCCTTAAAATTCGCCGCATGAAACGCCATAAACAGCGCAACCGTATTTTTCAACTCTTCTTCGGTGGGGTGATCGCTTTCCGTTTCGCCTTGAAATGCGTTGAACGGAATAATCACTTTGCCGTTAAAGCCCGTCGGTATAATATTTCCGCCTTTCTTGCGGTCGAGGTTCGTTGTATATTCACCGTTTTCGGCTATATAATGAAAATAATTTTCGGTCGAATTTCCGTTGCCGTATGCCCGGTAGTCCTTTACGGTGCTCCCCTCTTTTACACGCAGTATAAAATCAATTTTTCCTTCTTGCGTAAGCATACGGGAATCGAGATCGAATACAAACGCGTTATAGCCTGTAATATCCCCGTAGTCCTGCCCGCTTTCCTTCACAGCGATCTTCCAAATATCGGAAGCGCCCGCTGCCGACGTTCTTACGAATACATAACCGTTTTCTTCAACTTTCGCGGCTACTATCGTGGCTTTCTCTTTGCCCAAATTTTCAAATACGCCGCCTTTGTCGTTTTGCCACGTTTCTATGTAATTCAGCCTCGGCGCAAACGCCCATTCGTCTTTTCCGAGCTCGGCGATGTCCGCCGCGGTTTTCACGGCTTTTTCCACGCTCTCCGAAGCGTCGAAAAGCGTCTTTTTTCCGCCGTCCGCGTATTCTGCCGAAATATCCCCGACATCAAGCGTGTTTACGTTCCATACCACAACCGAAACCATTACCCGCCGCACGTCGCTCCAATCGAACGTCCCGCTCGGCGTTACCGTTTTATCCGCAATGCCGTATTCGTTTTTATTGTTTTGTGCGTTCGCCGCGTTGTCGCTCCACATGCTTTCCGCCGTGTAAAATCCGTCTTTCGCACAAACAAGCGTTCCCGTCGTGCCCGCGTTTTTCACCGCCACGCCTTCCCACGCGCTGCCGCTTGCCTCCGTCAGACTCACTTCCGCACCGCTTTCGTTATAAAATTTCGAGCCGAGCGGCTTGCCGTCGTTCGGACGGTTTACAAAAAACTTGCTCACCGCCGTGTTGCCCGTTCCGTCCGCCAACACGATGAATATGCGGTTTGAATTCGCCGTCACGAATTTAAGCTTTACCGAAATGCTTTCCGCTTCCGATAAATCCCTATCTCCCTCGCCGATCCCCGCGTACAACACCGTCCTACGCGCATACGCCACTTCTGTAGGTTGCCCAGTTTGTTTATCAAACTCCTCCGATTCTACTTGCCCCGTAATGCTCACGCGCACACCGTCGAACGACGTAGAATCGGCAATCGTAAGATTTGTATCAGCAATCGATTCCGTTCCCTCTGCCGAAACCGACGTATTCGCAACACTCCGTTCACCCGCGTTCGCGCCCGCCGTTGTACCGATTGCGGCGATCATCAGAAGCGCGCAGAGCAAGGCAATCTTCTTAAACTTTCTCATTTCTTTCCCCCCGAAAAAAAATTTTTTACGGATTTTTCATATCCGAAAAAAAGTATAACATAAAAAACCGCCATTGTCAATATCATTTTTGTTATTAACCCGTTTTAGAACATAAAAAATTTTTACATTTTTTATACTAAAGTTTACATTTAAATTATATTTTATTGCAGAATATAAATATATATGGCGATTTTACAAATAAATACATTTCTTTTAATTTTATATCCCATCTTATTATACCTATTTTTTAGAACATATTTTTTGTAAATTGCGATGACCGAGCGAAAAAACACAATTCTCCGGTAGTTTTCTCTTCCTGTTTTTCGTTTTATTTCAACGGCATTATAAAATTTCCGTTTTATTTTTTTACGACAAACATCATTCGTACTTTCGCTTTCCGCACGCTTTTCAAGATACGCTTTGTTATATTATTTTTCGACGATATTCCGGCGCGAACTCCAAATAATATTGACATCTTCGCTTCACATGCGTTAAACTTATTATGTCCTCACCCATGGGACGCCTCCCGACTTATCATTTTTTGCGATTGTCAGTCGCTTTTATTGTTATACAGGAGTTTATATTTGTCCATAGATTAAGTATTTTATCCACTTGTTCGGCGAGTGGTTTTTCAATAAAAACCGTCGGGTTATCACCGACGGTTTTTAACTTTAACGATCCGATAAAACATTGTGTTTTTCAGAAAGTCTTTACGTTCTATGCGAATTTTCGGATCATCGTATAGGTATTTCCGATTTTATTCGATTGCTTCGTTACATACTTTCAGCACGACTTTTCCCGCACTCTTGCCCGAATACAACAGATCGTGCGCCTTTTCCGCCTCGGTAATCGGCATTACAGCGAAAATCGCCGGACGTATTTCTCCGTCGGAAACCTTGTCCCACACTTTTTCAACCAACCGTTTAAGTATCTCCGCTTTTACTTCCTGTGGCTTACTGCGAAGCGTACTACCCACAAGACGAACGTTTTTTACATACAACTTTCGCATATCGACGGGCGCAATATCACCGGCAAGCGTAGCAATCATTATCCACTTGCCCATATATCTCAGGTGCGGCAAACAATCCGCAACGATTTCGCCGCCCAAACAATCTATGGCGAGCGCAATCGGTCTGCCTTCCGATTCAAACCGTTTCAGAACCTCTACGATATTTTCGCTTTTCGTATTCACAATAAGGTCCGCGCCCGTTTTAGCCACAGTTTCTCGCTTGCTTTCGTCTATAATCGTAGTAATAACGTACGCCCCGAACGCTTTCGCCATAGGAATCACCACGCTTGCAAGTCCGCTCGCGCCGGCATTCATCAGTAAAACGTCTCCTTCTTTCAGTCCGCCTTCATAAAAAAGGTTGAGATACGCCGTTGCAAAGGCTTCCGGCATTGCCGCAGCCTCGATCATTGTACAGTTTGCGGGTATCGGCATAAGCATATCGTATCTCACCGCCACGTATTCGGCATATCCGCCGCCGCCGAGAAGAGCGCACACTTTGTCTCCCTTTTTCCATATGCTCTTTCCCGAAACCAACGCTCCCGTTTCTGCGATTTCGCCGGAAATTTCAAGACCGCACCAGTCGGGGCAACCTTGCGGAGATGGATATAACCCTTCCCGCTGCATAAGATCGGCGCGATTAACAGCCGCAAATTTCACCTTCACAAGCACCTCGTCGGGTTTAATTACGGGGGTTGCTACGTCCGACCATTCGAGCCTTCCGCCGTCTTTTATCAACATTGCTTTCATTTTTATGACCATTCCTTTCTGCGAAAGGCGCAAAACGCAAAGAAAATATTTTGACGCAATCGCAGTTATCAGTATAATTTAAGCCGTTTCAACAACTATTTTCGCTTTTTTAATTTTTAAATTTCTTTACACGATTTTTGTATTAAGTTAAATAATTTTTCCTCGTAATCGAGGGAATACCCGCTCTGTTTTTCGCCGCGCACAATCGAAGCAAAATCGGCAAGCATCGGCTTGTATCGATCGAAACGCGCGCTTTTTACCTTTTTCGCTTCCGCGCCCCAACCGATTTTTCGGCAATCTTCAAGCGATATTTCGCCGTAATCGCTGCTGAGCGACGGGTACGCGGGATCGTACCGCTCGATGGGATCTACCGCGATCGTTCCTTTTTCGCCGTAAAACACAATTCTTCGGCGCATAAATCCGCCGCATTCCACCGCCGTGGTGCGGATAAACGATATGCCGCGGGGATAGCGGTACAATACGAACCCTTCGTCCGCGCCCACGCCTTTGCCGAACCCCGAAGACGTATTCATCGGCAAAACTTCGAGCGGCTCGCCCTGCACGCGATACAAAATATCGATCAGGTGGCAGCCGAGATACATCGTCATGCCGCCTTGGTACTTTTTCAGCCACCTGCGCTTTTCTTCGGGGTGCAGGCAGCTCATCTGCGCTTCGATCGCGTAAATTTCGCCGAGCGCGCCGCTTTCGATTTTTTCGATCGCGCGGCAAATCGCGGGGTTGTAACGGTACATATACCCCGTTTGCAACGCCACGCCGCTTTCACGCACCGCGCCGAGCAATGCGGCGAAGTCTTCCGCGTTTGTAGCGGCAGGTTTATCCACGTGCAAGTGCCACCCTTTTTTCGCGCAGAGTACGCCGTATTTTGCAAGGTACTCGTCTTCGGTTTCGATTGCCGCCGCTTCGGGGCGCAGTTTTTCCGCCTGTTCTATCGTTAAAACCTTGCAAAGTTTCGCCGCTGCCGACGCCTTTTCGGGATAATCGCGCAAATCTTCTTCTGTGATCACCGCGCCAAGCACTTCGAAATCTTCTTGCAGGGCGAGCGCGGCGTTCAGCGTTTCCAACGCGTGATCATGCCCCACCCCGATCTGTATCCACCTGATTTTTCGTTTCATCGTTTTTCGTTTCGCATTATAAATCGTCTTTCAATGTATTCTGCTCACGCGCAAGTCCATCGCGGACGGAAGTAAACTCGCTCTGTTTCAAACCCGTGGCGGCTAAAATTTTCGAATTATCCATCACGCGATCAAACAGCCTGTCGTAATCGAGCTGCCAACGCTGCCATTTTTCGCAGGGTTTGCCGCCGTTTCTCGCCGTGAGATACGCTTCTTTATCGGCTATTTCGAATTTCGCGCCGAAAATATCGGCGTAGTAGCCGGCGATTTCGCCCCAGGTGCGATGCTCGGCGGTGGTTACGTTGAAATCTTCGCCAAATGCGGCGGAATTGAAAAACAGCCTTGCAAGCATTTCCGCCACGTCGCCAGCCCAGCTCATCGTTGCCTGCACGTTCATGGCTTCGTTGCATAATACGATCGGCTCGTCCTTTTTAATCGCGCCGAAAATCTGCGGGCGTTCGAGATTGATCAGCTGACAACGCCGCTTCGAATACGTGATTGCGGGGCGCACGATCGTGTAATTTTTCCCGCGCCAGCCGCGTAAGAAGCACTCGCCTTTCGCTTTGTAAATAGGGTAATCGTTCGAATAGCGGAATTCTTCGTCTTTGCACGCGTTTAAAAGCTGCGGCGAAGTTTCTCTGATCGGCGTTTCTTCGTTTGCGAACACGCGATAGGATGAAAGCGAGATATACTGCCCCGTTTTATCGAGATACAGCGGCGCATATCGCCCGAACGCGCCCGTATCGTATACCATAAAATCAATCACGCCGTCGTACCCCGCGCCAAGCAGCTCGCGCACCGCGCCCATATCGTACATATCCGTTTTTATGTAATTTGCGCCTTGCGCCCGTTCCAAAAGCCGCGCGTCGTTGTGCGTTACCGTTACTTCATACCCGCGCGCCACAAGTTTCGGCACGAGATACACGCCCATCGCGCCCGTGCCGCCCGCCACAAGAATTTTTTCCATTTTTTCGCCTTGCCTTGTAAAATTTTTTTTCGTGCCACTATTATATATCCTTGACAGATTTTTTTCAATACACTATACTATTGAATATCAGCACAAAGCTATCGTTTTTTAAGGTGAATATACATTTTTCCGACATTAACATATCGGCGTTGATTTTAAACGTGTACTCAAACGACAAGAAATATTCCTGCGATTATTCCGCCGAGCCGCGCCCGTTTCATTCGATCGCGCTATTGCTTGAAGGCAGCGGCGCGCTGCATTGCGGGGGCAAAAAAATTCCGCTCGAAACGGGCGACGTGTTTTTTATTCCGCGAAGAACGGTTTACAAATCGGAATGGACGCCGGGGGAAAACGGAAAGATTGTCATGTTTACGATGCATTTTCAATTTCTTACCGAGCCGGAAGAGTTTTCGGGGCGGGTATACCCCACGCAGAAAGCGATAAAAAAGCAGAGTGCGGAAGAGTTTGAGCGGCTTGAAAAAGAGTACCGCGAGCTGCAAAAGCTGCTTTTAGAGCCGAAAACGGAAGGATTCGGAGCGGCGGGAAGATTTTTTCTGCTGCTTGAAAAATTGTTGCCGCTTTTTTACTACGAAAAGAACGAGTATTCTTCGGTAAAAATATCGCCCGCGCTGCAAAAAATCGCGCAAAACCCCGCCGCCGATCTTTCGGTGGACGAGCTTGCAGCACTGTGTTACGTGAGCAAACCGAGATTTTTCGCGTTATTTAAAAAATTCACGGGTACTTCGCCCATGGCATACAAAAACGCGGCATGCATGGAAGCAGCCGCGAAATATTTAATCTCCTTTTCCAATCGATCGGTGGAAGAAATCGCCTATGAGTTCCGCTTTTCTTCGCCTGTGTACTTCGCAAGGCTTTTCAAAAAACACTTCGGTGTTTCGCCCTCCGCCTACCGCAAATCGGTTGAAAACGACAAACTGTGATATTTTTCTTAAAACAGCTTTGAAATTTTAACCATCAATAAAAAGTTTAAAGTCCTACGCATATAAAGCGTAGGACTTTGCTAAGTGTTGGTGTACAAGCCGGGGATTTCGCTTCGCGAAAGAAAATCGCCCGGCGTTTTCCGATCCCGCCGGTTTCTCTCCCCAAAAGCGGCGGCAAACCTGAACTTCCTCGCCGTTTTCGTTAAGGCACACTACAAGCGTACCTTCTTTAAAGCACTGCTTCACGCCGACAATATTGATTGCGATAGCCGCTACGTTTACGGCAACCATCACACCCTTACGTGTCTCCTCCTCGACATAACAAAAGGCTGCCGCAAAAGCAACAGCCTAAAGTAAAATATTTATTCATTCATTCTAATCCCACAAACTTTCGTCCAATCCAAGATTTTTCAATCTTTTATTCTTATCTTCCGATAAATTTGCATGACATATCCCTAAATAAATCCACTCATTTCCATTTTTCGCAAAAGACAATAAACTCTCAAACAAAACATCGGTCATGTTTTCACTACTCAAAATAAAAGGCTCAATATTCTTAAAGATTTCCTTAAACTGTTTAGAAGTGTAAGCTTTTTTTATTATTTTTAAAAAGTTCTCTTCAGATACAATATAAGGATATTCTCGTTTATATTGTTCATTATTAAAAACATCAAAAAAGTCTCCTCGATTGAAAGCTTCTAACGCTCTTATTTGATAGTTTTTATCACAGAGCAGTTTGTTGATTTGCAAATTAATATCCAACATTACGGCCAAACTCTCCTAATTAATTCTTCTATTTCGTTCCAATTTCTACTTATCATTCGTTTTTGTTGTGCAGATAAAGGTTTATGGGATATATTAACAGGATTTTTATTTAATCCTACCGTAGTCTTAGGTTCTTCACCTGAGACATGTGCATGCGGAGTATTATGATTAGTCTTTCCTAAAGCTTCTCCGGGTCTGACTTCTACTTTAACTCCATCCTGTTCAATACAATTTGCGCCACGCTTTATTTCTCCACATTTGTTATTATGGACACAAACGGACTCTTCACCGACATAATAGGTGTGATAATCTTCAACTTCGAAGTTGTAAGTTGTTTCAGGGGGTTCAAGCTCTTCAATCTTTACCGATACTATTATACCATATTTACCGTCAGAAAGCAACACTTTATCGTCTGCTTTCAACTTGCACGCAGATACCCACTTTTCAGAAAGCGTGATATAACTTTCATGCTCTTGTCGCAAGCCGATTTCTCTGTTTTCGGTATTATTCGGCAAATAGTACTTATGCCCGGGCGTAGACACACTCGCCGCTCTTGCCGCGAAAGGGGTTAACGTTTATTCTTCGGGCGGCAAGGTTTATTCGGAAAACAACGCCGCTTTAACGGGCGAATTCGCGCGAGCCGCAATATCGAAAATTCATGCCGATTTATGTTTTTTCGGTTCACGGAATAACGTCGGACGGCGGCATTTACGATTTGTTTCAGCCCTGCAACGAAATAATAAGCACTATGATGCAAAATTCGGATAAAAAAGTTTGCCTTTGCGACAACACAAAAACAGGCAAAGGCGGCGCGTTTGAAATTTGCAACGTTTCCGACATCGATTATATCGTTTGCGACCGCGACATAAGCGGCGCGTTTACCCACCCCGATACCCTGTCTCTTATATTTCAGCCGCTTAATTTTTCAACAAAAAAACGACAATTAAATTATATATTAAAAAACCGCGAAACAGGCGATAATCGACCTATAGCGCGGTTTTTGCTATATTATTACGTTGATTATTTTACCGTTACGATATTGTTTAAAACGCTTAAATTAACCGTTTTTTGTTTAAACGGCAAAACGGCTTCGGAGTTTAATTTAATGCCGTTTTTCGCGCCGCCCTTTTCGGGATATAAAACGTCGAACCCGAAAAGCGCGTAAATGATAAAGCGCGAAACGTAAGAAGCAAAACCGTGGTCGCAACTTGCCGAAGCGGTGTTATTTTCCCATAAAGTGCCGGTTTTTTGCGTCATATCGTAAAAATAGCGCACGCATTCGTTTAAAAGTTCAACCCTTTTCTGCTCGCGCATTAAAAGTTCGAGCCGCATATACACACCGTAAATCATGTTCGACGGAGTAAGTTGTTTTTTTACCGGATTTCCGCCGCTTGCCGAACTATCCGACTTGCCGTATTCGTTAAGCATTTTATCGAACAATTCTTTGTGCGTGTGCTTATCGGCGCACTGAAAGAAAAACATATAATATTGGCAGGTTTCGGTGTAGTTTTCGGTGGGAATTATATCGCCTTTTTCGTTTCGGATAAGGTTATCGACGAAAAAGCCGTCGACGTAAGCGTTTTTAAGCAGATAATCTTTAACTTTTTCGGCTTTTTCTTTTAAGCCTTTAATGCCGTAAACTTTGGCGGCGGCAAGAAGCGAAGCGTAATAACAGGCGTTCGACGGAACGTTTATGCCGTTTATGTGGTCGGAATTGTTCGCCGCGCTCCACTCTACGAAAATCCACCCTTTAAGGTCTTCGAGCACGCCGAACTCGTTTTCGAAATCGACAAAATAATTCAAAATGCCTTCGACGTTGGCGCGCGATTTTTCAACCGTTTCGTCATAGCCGTATTGCGTAAAATACTTGTAAATTTCAAGGATGTACCAAAGCGACCAGTTGGGAATAAAACCGTCTTCTTCGTAATAATCGGCGGGATAGCAACGTGGAATCATTCCCTTCGGATGCCCGCTTTTGTCGGCTAAAATATAGTTTTGCAAAAACGCGCGTTCAACTTTATTGTCGCCCGTAAAAACGCGCTCTGCCACCGACGAGAAAAAACTGTCCGAAAGCCAGCCCGCCCGCTCGCGCGAAGGGCAATCGGTTAAAAGGTCTACCGCGTTGTGCGCGAACGTATGCCGCGCCGCTTCCATAATCTGCTCGATTTTTTTGTCGTCGCACTCAAAAAGCATCTTTCCCGCTTCGGGATTTTCGTAGGCGCGCACCTTTACGTTTGCCTTTACGCCCGCAGAAGTTATCACGTTTGCATATCTGAAAGCGTAAGGTTCGAAAGCCGAAAGGTTGTAAACGCCCGCCTTTTTAACCGTCCACTTAAACACGTTCGCGGTGTCGCCGCGGAAAGGCTTTATCGTTTTTAACTTTTCGTCCGATAAAATTTCGTCAAACGCAAAAAATACTTCGCCCGCGTTACCGGCTATTATTTCAACTTCGACTATGCCCGTTACGATGCGCGAAAAGTCGAGCGTTTCATAAGCGTAATCGCCCGATTTTGCGCCCGAAAGATATGTTATGCGGCTTATTTCGTCGGTAGAAAAATCCTGCCATTCGCCTCGTTTAAAACCTTCGATAACGGTACCTATAAGCGTTTCGGTGCGATCGACGTAAACCGCGATTTCGGGCGAAGTTTTGCAATAGCCCGAATCGATAACTTTTTCTGCAAAAATTTCGCTGAGCGCGGGGTTTAACGTTTCCGACGGTAAAAGGTGCGGAAGTTCGGCCTTTTCGGTTTTAACGCGCGGAAAAGCGTTTTGCGGCTTGCAAAAATAAAGCGCGGTTCTGTCTTTTTCGTTTATATAAGTTTCGCAAAATCCGCGCTGAAACGAATAGCGGCGGACTTTCTGAACGCGATCCGAAAGCGCAAAACAATTAAAATCTTCGGCAAAATATTCTTTTCCGCTTTCGGTTTTTAAAACGCAGGCAAAAAAGGGTTCGCGTTTTACCCAGCAGAAATTAGGCACGAAATGGCTTTGCACTTCTACCGTAATATATTGCGCGTTAAACGGATAAACCGCGACGCGCGCATAGCTGTGAGCCGTGCGGTTGGGACCGAACCCCATAAGTTTTCCGTCGGCAATTACTTTATAGCACGAAGCCGCCGACAAGCAGATTTCGCCCATTTGTTTTTTGCCAAGGTCCAAAACGAACGCAAACGCGCGATTCATCTGATTTTTTTGCCCTTCCGCCCACACGGCAGATTTAATTTTTTCGGTCATAGTTTAACCTTTTAATTTTTTCGTTTAAACAAATTCGCCCCACACTATAAGTTTAAGGGCGAATTTCATTCTATCATATTTTTTGGTTTTAGTAAAGCGTTTTCGGCCGCAAAAATCAGCCTTTAATGCCGCCGGCAACGGTGTTTTCCATAATGGTTTTTTGCATTGCCGTAAACAGCACGGCAACCGGCAGAACCGAAAGGATAATGCCCGCGAACAGCGGCGACATCTGCGTGCCGTAAAGTTGTTTTTGCTGAAAGTCGTAAAGTCCGAGCGCCATCGTGGGGTATCTGTCGAGATACAAAAACGGCGTGTTATAGTTGTTCCACTGCGAAATAAAGGTGGTAATTGCAATTGCCGTTATAAACGGTTTTGCTTGCGGAAGCATTATTTTAAAGAAAACGGTGTAATGCCCCGCCCCATCGATCATAGCCGATTCGGCATAGGTCCAGCTTACCGAGCGGAACCCCGCGTATAAAATAAGGAAGTTGAACGAGAACGAACCCGCCGACAAAATCCAGATTAAAAAGAAGTTGTCGTTAATGCCCAAGTCGTAAACGAGTTTATATTCGACGGGAAGCGAGCCTATCGTAGGCAAAACCTGTACCACAAGCGCAAGCCCGTAAAGGAATTTACAGAATTTATAAGGGTATTTGGCGATGACGTAAGCCGTCATAAGCGGGAAAATTACCGCCGCCAAAGTGTTTTCAACGGTTAAAATAAGGCTGTTGAAAAACATCCCGATAAGGTTCGTGTCGTTATAATTAATTTTTTCGAAAGCGTCGGCATAGTTTTCGAATTTTAATCTTGACGGAAACGAGTTCCAGTTTTCGAAAAATTCGCCGTTGCTTTTCAGCGAGTTCATAATCGTCCACAAAAACGGAAGAATTACCGACAGAGCGTAAAACAGAAACAGCGCGAACATAATCCACATAAACACGCTTTCGCCCTTGCCGCGCTTTATTTTGTTTGAACGCTTTTGTTTTAATACGTTTGCGTTTTGCATTAAAAGGTATCCTCCTCGAAGAATTTTGAAGAAATCGCCCTTAACCCGAGAACGACGGGTACCACGATAACCGAAACCAGAAGCCCGATTGCCGACGGATATTTATAGTTGCCCGCTTTTGCCTGCGAATAAATAAAATAGCCGATAGTAGACGATTTATACCCGCCCGCCGTTAAAAGTTGAACGGGCGCCCACATACCGAAAGCCGCGGCGAAGTTTAAAATGAACAGCGTTGAAATTGTGGGCGCGAGAAGCGGCACCACTATAGTGAAAAATTCGCGCGCCATAGAGCAACCTTCGATTTTCGCGCTTTCGAAAATCTCGACGGGAAGCCTTGCGATAGAACCCGAAAAAAGCACTATCGAATAGCCGAAGCCCGACCATACGCAGAAAACCATAATCCATGCAAAAGCCGAACCTTCGCGCCCGAAAGGCGACGGATAATTAAGCCCGATCGAGTTAAACTCAAGGGCTATGGGACCTTTTACGTCTACTATAAAATAGAACACGAGCGCGAGCGCAACTATGCTGAGTAACGACGGAAAATAGAAAACCACGCGGAAAAACGAACTTGCCGCCACTTTTTTATATAAAACGTATGAAAAGAACACGCACAAAGGGAGCGAAATAAAATCGTAAACGCCGAACGTGATAAAGGTATTTTTTATCGTTGACGACATTGCGTTTAACGGATCTTTCAGTTCGATAAAGAACAATCGGAAATTGATAAGCGAAAATTCTTCGCCAAACTCGGGCTGAAAAGCCGAAATCCACGATTTAACGTTTACGCCCAGATAAAAAACTATAAATTGTAAAATGGGGAAAGCGAGAAAGGTCGCCGCGAAAATAATTCCCGACCATCTAGCTTTTGACGGTTTATTTGTTTTATAAGTCATTTTTGTCCCTAATAAAATTTAAATTTGAGTTTTTGCTTGGTTAGCCGAACGGGTTTTTCTGCCCGCTCGGCGGTTACAGGCGGTTGAATGATACTAAAAAATCAGGATACGCCGGCAATAAGTTTCATCGAATTCCATTTGCTTGCAACCGAGTCGTAGTGATCGGCGCGAAGTTGTTCTGCCGTTATCGAGGAGTTTGCATAGAATTCGGAAAACGCGTTGGTATCGGAATTTATGGTGTTATACGCGCGAATGGGCGATTTGGTGATGGTAGCGTAAATAAGGCTGCAATTTTTCAAAACCTTATCCTGACTTTTCTGAAAACCGGTAAGTTCTTCGTTTTCGGGTTGAACGGTATATTCGAACGGCGAATGCGAACCGGCGTATTTACGGAAGATTTTAATACCTTCGTCGCTTGCCATAAAACGAACGAAGTTATAGCAGGCGGTTTTTGCTTTCGAATAGGTAGGAATGTAAATACGGTGCGAAGCGCCGAGCGTGTAAACTACCGAACGGGCTTCTCTTACCGCTTTAATCTGCGCGTCGGAAAGGTTTGCATAGGTCGCTTTGATTTCGGCGTCGGTTTTACCGTCGTCGATAGCGGTAACCAAAGCAACAAGCAAGTTTTCGTGTTCTTCTGCGGTAGCGGCAGAGCCGGCAAGGCGAAGTTTAACGCCGAGTTCGCTTACGATGGGAGTGGGCAGGAACTTAACGTTCTGGGTTATGCCGCTGTCAGCGGCAGACGAGCGCATTTCGGTTTCGATCCAGTCGCCGTTGGGCATAAACACAGCCGCGCCACGCAAGAAATCTTGCTGTGCGGGGGTGTGCTGGAAGCCTTCGGAACCTTTTACGCTGTAAGACGGATCGGCTATCTGTTTAACGGTGTTATAAGCGCATAAAACAGCGTCGTCGTTTAAATATTCGTAAGTGTAGTTACCGTTTTCGCAGAAGTTAATCATCGCGTCGTATTTATCGACGCCCATATACTGCGCTTTCCAGGTTTCCATGGCATACGACATATAGCCCGCGGCGTTTGCGCCGGACCAGATTAAGGGTTTAACCGTAGAAGGAATCCCTTCTATTTTGCCGCCCGCAATATCCTGCACGAGTTTTATAAACTGTTTGGTGGTTTTGGGTTCGTTTTCTTCGGACAGATAGTTGGCGTTATACATAATGCCGCACGCGCCGTAAACCCAACTTATCGAATAATATTTATCCTTATAAGTATCGTAATACTTATAGCGCGGGTTCAACTTTTCTTCTAACGTTTTATCTTCGCCGAGCGCGGTCATGCCCATAAGATCGGTTAAATCCATAATGGGGCAAATCTTATTTTTTTCGACGAGACGAATGATATTCTGTTCGCCCGCGAACCAAATATCGCCCACGCCGTTCTTTTTGCCGAGTTCGCTCGTAAGTTTCGAATCGACGCCCGTCGACGGATAAATTTTAATTGTTACGTCGGGAAAATGAACTTGAAAGGCTTTTGCGAGTTCATCGAAAACTTCTGTGCGATAGCCCGCGTCCATAACGTACATTTCGATGTGATTGCGGTCTTCGGTCGTGGTGTTGCCGCCGTCGCCGCAAGCGGCCGCCGAAGCAGCGAGAACCGCGGCAAGCACGCCGGTTAATATTTTTTTGATTTTCATTTTATTTTTCTCCCTGTTAAAGTGAAAAGATTAGCGGAAATTATTAAAATCGATTAAATCAATCGTTGTTAAGATAAGTTAAGCGAACGTTGTCTACATACAGCGTAACGGGTTTTTGCCCCTGCGTAAAAGGCGGAAGCGAGATATAAAGCCTTGTCATGTTTTTCATATAATCGTCGCGCCACTTAATGCCGTATTTCCACGCGCCGCCTATGGTGCAGGCATACATAACGTCGTGCATGGCTATTTTTAAAGTAAACCATTCGCCGCTTTTCGCCCTTACTCTGCCTTCGGTTTCGCAACGGTTGCCGTTACTCGACCAAACGCCGAGCGAAACTATTTGTTCATGCGAATCTTCGGTAACGTACATAACGTCGACCAAAATAGAATCGACGGTAGTAAAGTCGGAATATTTCGACGGAATATCGAAATAAGCGATCGACCAGCTTCCGTCCGTTCTGCCGTAAACGTCTAATTTTAAACTGCCGTTTCCGCAGGTAAGGTATTTTTTGTCGGTGTTAAGCGAAGCGCTTCCGAAAATGCAATCGAACGACATATTCATATAACACGCTTCTTTTTCTTCGAAGTCGTAGAGCATGTTGTCGTTGGTGTAAGTGAAAGTTACTTCTTCTTTAACAACTTCGTCGTAAAGCCCCACGAAATTATCTTCGGAGCCGCCGCCCGCGTTGCAACCGGCTGCAGCAAGCGCGCCGAACGAACATATTAAAGCCGTAATTAAGGCTAATAATTTTTTCATAATTCACCTCTCGCGGTCATTTTAACGTTATCTAAATAAATATCGAAGTTTTCAAGCGTGTTAAGCGGCGAAAACGCGAACGTTACGCTCTGCAGGTCGCTTAAATCGAAGTCGCCCAAATTTACGAATTGAAGCGAAATTTTGCTCCATTGCCCGGGGCGGGCAACAGCCGAAACGAGCGTTACCGCCTTGTTTTTCGATTTTAACGTTACGAAAACTTCAATCGCTTTATCCTGCGGGTTATACACTTCGAAATCGATAAACGCAAATCTTTCCGAATCCGAGATAACCCCGTTTTTGGCGGATAAGGTAACCGAGTTTTTATAAGACTTCGACGTGCCTTTAACGCATGAAATTTTAAGCGCCGAATTGTTTTTTGCAAATTCCTGCGAGAGCGAAACCGAAGTGTCCGCTATATCGTCGTATTCGCTTTCGTCGGAGCAGACGATGCCGCCTATAACGCTTTCGGATTCAAACGAGTTAACGAGAACGCTTAATCCGCCGACGAAAATCTTTTTGGTTATATTTTCGTTTCCGCATTTAAGCGAGACGTTCGCATACCCTGCGGGGAAGAACGAAGCCGTAAATAAATTGCCTTCGCCGCTTTTTGCCGCGGTAGCCGAAACGTTGTTTACTTTAACTTCGGAAACGTTGTCGCCGCCGTAAACGTTGGCGGTTATTTTGCCGTTAAGCGACGAGCGGTCGAAAGTTACCAAAACGCCCTTTTGCGCGAGCGAGATAAGTTCGGCAACAGTTTCGCGCGCTACGGCGAACGCGTCGATGTCGTTGTGAATAATGGTGCCCTGATAAATAAGGTCGTATAACTTCGACATGTTTTCGTTAAAGTCATAATCGAAAACGTCGTATTTATCGGCGAGATCTTCGCTTAAATTTTTAAGTTTGTATAAATATTCGTAATCTTCGAGCCCGTCGCGTATGGCTTCTAAACGAATAGACGCGATTGCGGTATCAAGCCCGTAGCGCGAACCCGGGTAAATGATATATCCGTCGCCGACGGCACCCGGGAAAGCAAGCGCATCGGTCCATACGTCGCGGTAGGTATACGAACCGCCGTAAACCGACCAGATGTTAACCGCCCAATAGTGGTTGCCCTGAATACCGTAATCCATCATCATCCAGTTCAAAGCGCGCGCGCTTAAAAGGTTGTCGTCGATGTGATATGCGGGATAGGGGTTTGTGGGTTGTATGCAACCATACCACCACGAACCGTCGCCCTGTTCGGTGGCTTGCTCCAAGCGATAGCGGTTGGCTTCGCTGTCATACCAGTCGTAAACGCCGCACCACGAATCGACGCCGTAATCGTCGCCGGCAACGTGGCGGTCGAGCGTTTCTTTATAGTTGGTCGTGCAGGCGTTGGGAATTTGTAAAAGAGCCGATTTTACTTTTTCTTTCGCGCCTTCGGGGAAAAGCGCGGTATCGGCGGCGAGTTCTTGTTTTAAACGCAAAAACTTTTGGTGAACAAAGCGCACGTTTTCATATTTGCCCGTGTTGGGTTCGTCGAGTGCGTTGAACGAAAGTTTGAATTTTTTAACGTAGTTGTTTTCATCCGAACTTGCGCGGATAACTTCGGTCAAAAAGTATTTAAGCCCGTCGTAATCGAACGAAGTGAAGTTTTTTCCGTTTACCTGTTCGGTTATATAAACGAATGGCAAATCGATGGTGTTTACCCGTTCGTCTTTTGCAAAGTTAATGTGTTTTTCGATAAGTTCTTTGGTGTTATACTGGCCTATTCTGCCTATCGAAGTGTTTACGCGATAATCGAGCATAAAATCGATATAATTATCGATGAGTTCGTCGGTAACGTTATCGCATTGATACATAAATTGGTCATACCACAAAAAGAATGACGTGCGCGAATGGCTTTCGGTAGGAATTGCGAAATCGTAAACCGTAACGTTAAGTTTGCTGGTTCTCGTTTGCCCGTTGAGTTTAATCGTTACGTCTGCCGAATAATTGCCTGCAAGCGTGTTTTCGGGTGCATAAACCGTGAATAAAAACGTTTGGTTCTGCCCCGCTTTAATTCTGTCTTCTTTTGCCTGCTTAACGCTATCGTAAGGAACGAGCGCGTCGGGATAATACCCCGCGCGGAAGACGGTGGTTACTGTTGAAACGTTAATATATTTTTCAACGAATACCGAAACGTTCTCTTTCGAAATGGTATGCCCGTTGTCGCCCGTTAAATCGCTTATCGAAATTTCGTAATTTTTAACGTTGGTTTTGGGGGTTACGGTAAGCTGCGCGCTTTCTTTTTCGTTAGCCGCAAGCGAAACGTTCATGTTCTCGCCGTAATTTGAAACCGGCGAATCGTCGAGCATATATTTTACGGTAGAAGGCGCGCTCCATAAAGTAGCGTTCACATCGGAATTTTGCCCTCCGGCGGTTCCGCACGCGCCCGTAAAAAGCAATGCGCAAACCGATACGGCGGCTACCGTTTTCTTTGCCGATTTAAGTCGTTCCTTTAAATTTTTAAACATTTTTTAATCTCCGTTTTATAGCCCGGGCGGAATAATCCGCCCGAACCGTAAAATGTTATTTTTTTTTGTTTATGATCGGTTGTTAATTACGTTCTATCTTCAAGTTTTGCAAAGCAAACGTTGTCGATATATAAAGTTGCGGACTCTTGAGCAAGCTCGATTTCGGTGCCTACTCTGAAATATAATTCCTGAAGCCCGTTAGCCAGATTGAATTTTTCGTTGGTCGAAGCCAAGTCGTAACGAACGTCTATGGTTACATAGTTCCAACCTGCTTCCAACGCGATGGGTTTTGACTGAAGCGAAGCCCAGGTATCGCCCACACCGGTAGTTATATAAGTGTAAAGATAGGTTGCGGTTTCGGAATACATCCAAAAAGTAATGCCGTTTGCTCCGTCAACTTTTGTTTTTTGAAGCGCCGAACCGTCCCAAGAGAAACCTGCAGAATCGTTGCTCCACGCCAAAACGGTTACGAGTTTTGCCGATTGACTGCCGTTTTTAACATATTGAGAATCGGTATTAACGGTTACCTGCCCGAACGTTCCTTTCGCAACGTCGGGCGTAGCGCCGTCTATCAATTCGAACGAAAGGAATTCTTCGGTGTCGTAAACGAAATTCTTGAAGCACACGCTGTCGATATATAAGGTTGCGGTAATATTTCCGCTCATATCGGCGCCGTTTGCGTCGCTACCCAAACGGAAGAACAATTCGGCTATACCGTCAGCGATTTTTACGCCGCTCGAAGCCATATCCGAATTTATGTTTATTTCTACATAATTCCAGCCTGTTTTAAGTTCGATGGCTTTCGACGTTATCGCACCCGAGTAGGCAGATCCCGAACCGGTAGAAATATTTGCGTAGAGATATGCGTTTATATCCGAATGTACCCAGAAAGCGATACCGTTGGCGCCTTCGATATCGGGCTTATATTTTGCCGACCAATCGACGAATCCTGCCTGATGCGTTCCCGCAGGCGTATTGTTGCTGCCGAAAACGAGTTTTGCCGATTGGCTGCCCGATTTTACATATGCCGCATCGGTGTTTGCGATTACGGTGCCGTAAACGCCGTTTGCTATTTCGGGAACCGAGCCGTTAACATCTTCAAACGACATGAATTCGCCCGGAACGGTAGCAAGAATCCGGAAACTTTCTTCTTGCGAAGGTTTGCCATCTTTTTCGGCTTTATAGGTCAAGGTGTAATAGCCGCCGAGAGTTAAATCGAAACTGTCGCCTGCGTTAACGGTAGTCTGTTCGCCGTTAGGAGCGGTTACGGCAACGGTTAAGGTTACTCCCTCTTCTACGAGCATACGCGGAGCGGTTGCAACGGCGGTGCCGCCAATGGTTCCGGTTGCTTCGGGTTTGCTGTCGAATACGAAGTAAAGCCCGTCGGGTATTTCAAGGTTTGCAAAGTAAACGCTGTCGATATACAAAGTTGCGGGAGTTTTACCCACAGCGTTTGCGTCACCCGTTCTGAAGTATAATTCCTGAAGTCCGTTATTAAAATCCAATCCGAGTGCGTCGAAAGAATAACGCACGTCGAGAGTCACGAAGTTCCAACCAACGCTTAACGCTATGGGTTTAGAAGTTTTGCATACCCACGTGTTATTAGCCGAAACACCGGTGGTAACGGTAGCGTAGAGATAAAGTTCTTTTTCGGAATACATCCAGAAAGTAAGGGCGTTTGCGTTTTCGACGGTGGGCATCTGAAGCGCTCCCCCGTCCCAGGCAAAACCTGCGCTGCAGTTGCCCCATTCGTTTAAAACGGTTTCGAGTTTAGCCGATTGCTTTCCTACTTTTACGTATTGAGAATCGGTGTTGGCGGTTACGTTGCCGTATACGCCTTTTGCTATATCGGGCGTGGCGCCGTTTATGGTTTCAAACGAAAGGAATTCGGCGGGATCGGTTGCAAGAACCTGGAAACTAACCTCCTGCGTAGGTTTGCCCTCTTTTTCGGCTTTATAGGTCAAGGTGTAATAGCCGCCGAGAGTTAAATCGAAACTGTCGCCTGCGTTAACGGTAGTCTGTTCGCCGTTAGGAGCGGTTACGGCAACGGTTAAGGTTACTCCCTCTTCTACGAGCATACGCGGAGCGGTTGCAACGGCGGTGCCGCCAATGGTTCCGGTTGCTTCGGGTTTTTTATCGAAAGTAAAGTATACTCCGTCGGGAATTTCGAATTTTCTTATCCTTACTTCGTCAACGTAAACAGAAAGAGCATTGTCGTAAATATAGTCGGTATAGTTACCGCCGTTTACGCTGTCCCAATTGGTATAGGCGCCTTTTTTAACTCCGTAGAAACATAATTCGCTTATGCCGTTTTTAATATCAAGCGCGCCTAATACCGTTCCGTCGGCTGCGGTTTTTTCGCCGGCATCGTAAACCTGATAATCGAAGTTGATATTAACTTCGTTCCAACCTTTTCCAAGTTTAATTACATGCGAAATTCTTGCGCCGGAATACCCCTTGCCGGTTGCTCCGGTCGCTATTGCGGCAACAATATAAGCCTCTTTTTTGGCACTATAAATCCACATCGAAATGCCGTTGGCACCTTCTACGTTTGCATTTCTTATCTGATTATCCCAATAACAGAACCCTGCGCCGAAAGTATTGGCGTTAGGTCTTTGCGGTCCGAATATAAGTTTTGCCGAATATTTGCCCGAATGAACGTATGCGGGATCGGAATTAAGTTCTTCGTTGCCGAGTTTCATTCCAAGAGGGGGAACGTTGAAGTCGGGGTTGTCGCCATTAACTTGTTCGAACGAAACGATCTCGTCTTTGCCGATTGCAACAACACTTATTACGCGGGTTAAACTGAAAGATTTATCTTCGTTTTCGGCGGTATAAGTAATATCGGTAACGCCGCTTGCCGCGGTTATTTTATCGCCTTGCGCAACCGTTTGTTCTTCTTGATATTGCCCCGAAATTTTTACGCTTACGGTTACGCCCGCGGTTTCGTGAGATAACGAAGCGGAAGGAATGGTGATTTCATCGCCTTCGGTCGCAGAGAAATCGGCTGCCGAAATCATAAGGTCGAGCGCGGTTATTTTAACGGTTTTTTCAATAATTTCTTTTTCTTCTTCGCCTACCGACAAAACGTATTTAAGAACTGCGTCGGAAACATTTAAGAATTTTACCTTGGCGCCCATGGCAACTTCGTTGATTTCATCGCCTTGCGCTAAGGTAACTTTTACCGCCGCGTTTTCGATTCCGTAAACTTTGGCTTCGGCAATTTCGTATTCGGCAAGTTGGAAAACTTTGGATACGAACGCTTTTTCGTTAAGATACAGACCTTTTACGGTTATTTTATACGAAGCGTTTGCAGAGTTTCCTTCTTCGTCGGTAACTTTATAACTGACGTTATATTCGCCCGCGCGTTCGAAGGTGCAAGCGTTTTCGGTCATCTCTAACGCCGTGCCGTCGAGCGTTACCGAAACTATCGATTTAACAAGATTTTCGGCTTGCGTTTTGTTATCGGCAGCAACTATTTCCGCAAGGTCGCCTGCAAAGTTATATTCGCCTTTTTCAACCGTTTTATCCGCGATTTTCGTTGTTATAACGGGGTCGGTCGCGTCTTTTGTAACGGTTAAGGCATAAGTTTTTTCTTTTGTTTCGCCTTTTGCGGTTACTTTAACTTTAACGGTGTAAGTTCCTGCGGCTGCGGGCGTAAATTCGCCGCCTTCGCTTACTTCGACTTGGGTAGAGCCGAAAACGACTTCGTAAACGACTTCGTAATCGTCAGCCCCTTCGACGTTTAAAACAATGCTTACTTTGTCGTTTTCTTCGCACGCTACGGGAAGATCGGCGCCGAACGACCATTCCGTTTTGCCGCCGGTACCGCCGGTATCGGTCTGCGTGCCGCATGCAACGCCCGTAAGCGCGCATACGAGTAGGGCAAAGCATAACGCTAATGCCGCAAGTTTTGTCTTTTTCATCATTAAATCCTCCTATTGATTTTTATTTATTTGCAAAAGTTTTTGCTTTTCGGTCTGTTCGCGGTATTCTTTGGGCGAAACACCCTTATAACGCTTAAAACTTCCGCTAAAATGCGCATAATTGTTAAAACCGCAATCAATCGCGATCGTTTTGAACGACATAGAAGTATGCGTTATGCAGTTGTCTGCAACTTCAAGCCGATAAATCAATATATATTCTTGCGTAGAAACGCCGAATTCCCTTTTGAACATTCTATACAAAGTGCTTCGCTCGAAACCGAACTTCTCGCATATTTCGGTTATCGAAAGGTCGCGGTAATGGTTGCGGTGAATATATTCGACAACTTTGTTTAAGTTGTCGCTGTATTTCGCTTCGCTTTTACGCTTGAAAGTGGATATTTTCGAAGCGAAACAAGATAAAAATTCGTAAGTTTTGGCAACCGTGTATAAATCGGGCGCGTTGGTTTCGGGGCGCGAAAGAATGTCGGCTATTATCGCGCGCAATTCGTCTACCCCCGTAAGCGGCAGAACGTAGTTGAATTCGTCGAATCCGCAGCGAAAGAAAAATTCTTCGGCAGAATTACCTTCGACGCCAAGCCAAATATACGACCATATGTTGTTTTTATCCGAATAATAATCGATAAGTTCGCCGGGGCGAATTAAAAACGCGTTGCCCGGCAAAACCTGATATTGCTTGTTTTTTACGCGCACAAACCCCTTACCTTCGAGCACTATGTGCAAAACGTAACTGTCTTTTATCGTAGGCGCGTGAGCGGTTTCTTTGCTCCACCTGTGATAGCCGTATTGCGTAAGTTTGAAGTCGTCGCGCTCGTATTTGTTGAAAAAACGATATTGAAACCTGCGTTCGTCAAAACCTTCCATTCGCGTTCCTTTTTAATGTGCCGTCGCACTTATAGTTGTACTTATATTTATTCAGCCGAATCTATCGCTTTTTATTCCTTTTCTGCTTAGTCGGCGGCTTTTATAACGAGAGATACGCCGCTGCCTGATTTGCTTTTTTTCAGATAAATTCCGCCGCTTCGGTCACTTTTCCAATGCGGGCACAGCAAATCGCCTATCTTTATCCCCGCTTTTTCAAGCGTTTTTCCGTGCAGTTTCAACCCGCAACCTTCTATTTCGTAAAGAGTATCGGGGTTAAGCCCCTTAACGCTGACGTTTATGCTTTCTACGCGCGGCTTCGAGCAAGTCTGAATAAACGTAAGCAGCGCCGATTTTTTATCCGGCATAACGTTCAGGCATGCGTAATAATGTTCGTTGTCGGTTTCAAGTCTGTATAAATCGCCGTCGTTTATATATGTAGCGGCCTTTTTGCGCTCGCTTAAAAGCGCGCGATATTCGCTTATTTGCTCGTCTGATAAAACGGTTAAATCGAACTCATACCCTATTCCGCCGAACCGCGAAACCAAAAACCTGAATTCCGCATCCGAACGCTTGCCCGTATACCCTTCGTCTTTCGAGATATGATAACTCATAACCCTCATCGGATAGGCAAGGCTCGCGCCGTAATGAATGGCTGCCCTGCCGTAAGGGTCGGTGTTATCCGAAATCCATATAAGCGGCTGATAATAAAGCATTCCCAAATCGAATCTTCCGCCGCCGCCCGCGCAGCCTTCTATCCACACGTTCGGAAACTTTTTGGTTATTCTTTCAAAAACCTCGTAAAGCCCCAAAACGTATCTGTGCCACACTTCGCCTTGGTTTTTCGTGTATTTGCTGCCCGCTTCCGAGATATATCTGTTCGCGTCCCATTTTAAATAAGTTACGGGATAATGCGATAAAAAGCCTGTCACAAGGTCGGTTATATAATCGACAACCGCCGGGTTTGTAAGGTCTAAAACGTATTGATTGCGGCTTAAACTGCCTTCGTTGCCGTTGTTTAAAACCCAATCGGGATGAGTTTTATAAAGCGCGCTGTTATCGCTTATCATTTCCGGCTCGAACCAAATCCCGAAATTAAGGTTTAATTCGTTGAGTTTGTTAACGCAGGCTTCGATGCCGCCCGCAAATTTTTCTTTGCACAAAACCCAGTCGCCAAGCCCGCTTTTGTCGTCGCTTCGAAACCAGCCGTCGTCTAAAACTACCGTGTCCGCGCCCGCAAGCGCCGCCTTTTCGGCAAATTTAACAAACTTTTCCTGCGTTATGTTAAAGCCGAAACTTTCCCAGGTGTTCGCCACGATCGGCGCGGGTTTATTGAATTGCGGCGGTAAAATCCGCTCGCGTATAAGTTTGTGAAAATTGCGGGATATTCCGCCGAACCCCTGCTCGCCGAAAGTCATTACCGCCTGCGGAGTGTAAAAACTTTCGCCTTTTTCAAGCGTCCAGTTAAAGTTTTTATCGTTTATTCCGCATAAAACGCGTAAAAAGTTGCGTTCGTCGCACTCGATTACGTTTTTAAAATTTCCGCTGTATATTAAATTGAACGCGTAACATTCGCCGTAGTTTTCGGTTGCCCCGCGCGAACAAAGCGCAAAAAACGGATTCGAAGCGTGCCCCGTAAGCCCCGCACACGAACTTATTTCGTATTTGCCTTTAAAAATATTTTGCCTTTCTACGCGAAGTTCCGAACCGCAACAACCCGAATAAGTTATCGCTTCGAAATCGGGATTTTCGAAATCGAGTTGCAAACTTGCCGCTTTAACCAGCGAAATTTTGCTCTCGCCGTCGTTGTTTATGCGCGCGAATCTGCAAATAACGTCGCAATCTTCGGCTATAAAATAATAAAGGTCGGCAGAAATGCCTTTTTCTTCGTCGAAAAGGGTTATTTTTATGCCCGTTTCAAGCCCGCGTACCGCAGGCATATCATAATCCTGCGGAAGCGAATTTACAAGTTCAAATCCTTTATATTTAAGCCTGCACCCTATAAATCCGTTTTCGTCGATAACGTTAAGCGCAGGCAAGCGCCCGTCGCCCGTGTTGTCGCCCGAATATTCGTATTTCGCGCCCGCGTAAATGTATCTTAAACCGATGTTTTTATCGTAAGAACAAAACCCGAAAATCTGGTCGTTCCTTAAATAATCCAAGTTATAATCGGGAATTTTGGCGCCGTAATATACCTGTTCCAAGAAACCGCAATATTCCCTTAATATAAGCGTGGTATTTTCGGTTCCGAGCAGAAAATGTTTGTTTTTTACCTGAATTGACATAGTTAGCCGCCTTTTCCCTTTTACGCTTTAAATTGTAACAAACCTTGCTATGTAAGTCAATATATTCATGTTGCAAAAAGTTGCAGATTTATTGCTTTTTATATTGCAATACGTGCGTTCAAGGGTTTTTTGGCGATTTTTTCGCATTAGATTATTGACAAATTTGTGATTTTGTTTTAACATAAAAGCAAGCACTTTGCATGCAGATATTTTATACACCGATTTATATTGCGATATTCTTGTTCTCTCTTAAAAGATTTGTATTAAATTGTAGGTGTCAGGCGAGGATTAAAACGAAGTTGCCGGTTCAAGACCTGTTTTTTGAAAAACAGGTCAAATGTCAGATACTCTTGGGGAATTTCAGGAATATTAAATCAAAACAGCGTAAACAGCGACTTCGTAAAATGGCGACCGAGAAATTCTCGGCCGCCTTTTTTGTGCTTTATGTATGGTTTGTTTTTCTTTTAAAAAGATTCAATCACCCGTTAATTAGTTGTTTGAGGTTTTGAAGCATAAAAATTTGTTTTTTGTACAATACTACAAAGATGTCTGCGTTGTCCCAAATAGCTGTGTTTATCTGCGATTTCAAGTTTTTTATTTTTTGTTTTTTCGTTTTTTGCCCTTCGTTTCCGAAGTGTTCAATTTCAGGTCAGACAAGCGATTTCAGATATTCTTCTGTGTTCCCGTATTCGATTCCGTTTTCCAAAGTCGTATTTTCTCCGCGATAAATAACAACTCTTTTCGTAATTTTTCCGTATCTGAATTCCGTGCTTTTCGGTTTCTCTTCATCAATGAAATGCCTGTACAAAGATAATCTTCGCCGAAAAACTCTTTCATTTACTTTCTCCGTTACCGATTATTCAAAACATTCAATATACTCTTTACTACGATATTCGCAAGAATATCTATTCCTTCTTCCTTGAAATGCGTACCGTCGTTGCTTCGTCCATTCGAATCGATTGTTCGGCTTACAGAATAGAGATCATCAATCGAGAAACCGAACTCTTCCGAGAGTTCGTCGATAGCGGCATTGCGTTCGGATACCCTTTTGCCCCACGCCTTATCGGGAATCATATTACCCTTTTCAAAAACGAACGTGGTACTTGCCAAAATAACTTTACAATCGTTCGGAAACGCCTTAAGTAGCTTTTTAAGTCGAGATTTATAGGCGCTTTTGCCAATGTGAAAGCCATGCAAACCGTTATTGAAATGTATGACGGAGTACTTTGAATCTCTAATAAACGCCTTTATAAGAGTTTGGTAAAGAGGCGAATCTGCCGCATAAGACGACGAAAAATAGTCAACGTAACACTTATCACGAAGCAGCTCTCTTACGCGATCCTGGTACTGCCTCGTTATGCTGTCGCCTATAAGAAGCACGCGAGGCAAATCGTCGCTTAAGGCTTCGTCGCACCAACTTTGTACCCATTCAAATCTTTCTTTCATTTTTCTATGAATTTTATAATAGGTTCGACATTCTCAAGCGAATGAGGGTGATGATCGCAATCGGGTTTGGTAATGACCGTTATCGGTAAACCGTTCTCCGCATAATAGTCAGCCAGGATTTTGCCGTTTTCGTTATACGGCACGGTTGAATCCTTAAGTCCTGCAACCAAAAGAATTTTGTGTCCGCTTCGGGAAAATTCGGGTAATCTATCAATCGGACTGAAATTGTACATCTGGAACGTGTTTTCGTCCAAAAGATGCTCGCTTAATAACTGAAGATGCTCTGCACTACCTTTCGGCGGCCACGATTTAAGGTTGAGAACGGGCGCGTCGAGATAGATTTTATCCACATATTCGGGGTAATAAAGCGCGTAGTTAAAAGCATAAAGACCGCCTCTTGAAAACCCGAAAAGACAAGGTCTTGCGGTAAAGCCGAATTTTTCGGTTAAATGCAAATGGAATTTATGCATAAGTCGTACTGCGCGATCGCTGCCGTACATATTGCTTATCTGATAATACACGCGGGCATAGCCCATATTTAAAAGAGTTTGCTCCGCTTTATCGAAAGCATAGAAAAACTCGGTTTTCCAAAGCCATTTACCGTTAAAATTATCAGGCACAAGAACTGTCGCGTTGTACCCGTTGAATGTAAATTCGTGTTTTTTCATCGTTTTAATAAACTTTTACACTCCGTTGTATGCCGAGAAACCGCCGTCCACGGGAATGACCGTTCCCGTTACGAAACCGCTCGCTTTATCGCTTGATAACCACAATAAACAACCTATAAGGTCGCTCATCTCACCGAACTTCTTCATCGGGGTCGCCACAAAGATCTTGCCCGTTCTTGCCGTCGGCACGGATTACTCTCTTTCCGAAAGTTTCCGCGGGAAAATTTCCGTCGGCTATAACAATTTCATCGCCGTGTCCTATTTCACAAAGTGTTTTAACGAGTTCGGGCGATGCTATTTTTGAAATTCTTTTTAACACGATTTAACTTCTCCAATCCTTCTGCCTTTATACGGTTTTAGTGGTTTGATAAACATTCAATATAAAACGCCCAATCCTCGCGGCTGAAAAAATGTACGCCGTCGCGGACGAAAAACGCTATCTCTCCTCCGACGTTCTTTTCACCGACTTTAAGCGGCTTTTTTGCGGGGTTCAGCCCGATTAAGCCGAGTTCTTTATATGCCTCGCTCGCCGCTTCGGCGCATAAATATTGCGCGTCGGTATCAGCCCAGTCGTCCTCGCTTGCCGCCACGATAAAAACTTTTCTCGGCGCGACGGACGCCATCAAATAATGCTGATCGAATGGCATTTCGTACTCTTTTTCTGCGTATTTTTTGAAGTTCGGAGTAAACCAGAAAGGAAAAACGTCCGTGATCACCTTGATTGTTTCGCCGTGCTTATCACGGGAAATCGCCGCGCCGCAGCACCCCGAGCAGTTTACCATACAGCCTGCAAAAATATCGTACTTCGCCGCCGCTAAAAGCGCGGTTTTACCGAGCCTCGAATGTCCCGCAACGTACAATTTTTCTTTAATGGTATACATTTCGTTTATAAGATATTCGCCGACGATTTTCGCGGCGTATGCCCAAAGCGACAACTTTCCTGCGCAGTACTTATCCGAACGATCGCAAAAAAGCGGCGCTATTCCGCTCGAAAAATCGCCGTCGTCTGTGGAAATTTCCTTATAATATAGGTGTGCGACGGCAATTCCGCCGTCCATAAGTTCTTCCACCGGGCAATACTTTGTCGGAAGATATTTCATAAAATCGAGATGCACGACGAAATTATACGATTTTATTTTAGTCGGGACAAACACATCAGCAACAAAAGTCGCGTTTTTTCCGTTTTTTTCAAGCAAAAACTCCAAAGCCGTGTGTTTTGCCTTGTTGCAGAAAAAATACCCGTAATCGCCGTCGAATTTCTCGTCCGTAACGTCCTTTACGCTTATTTTAACGCCTTTTTCGTCGATTTCGCCGTATTCTTCCCGCACGATTTCGCTTAAAGTTTTTTCACGGGAAAACTTCCCGTTTTCTCTTAAATAATCCGGAAGACTAAACCCTTTCGGGTACCTGCCGTCCGTTAAAACGGAATTAAATTCTAAATTTTTCATATTAAACTATTTTACCGAAATACAACTTTACTCCGTTCGGCTTCTTCGCAAGCGAAACGTCGTCCAGATGCTTTATTCCGCTGCTTTCGCCGAGTTCTGCAAAAGTAGTATCGCATTTTGTAATGTTTTGTTCGTTTATAACTTTTCCGCCCGTCTTCTGAACGCCGCAAACGGAATACTTCACGCCACCGAAAAGAAGCCTTACGTTGGAAACAAAAATCGAATCTTCGCCGAAACTCTCTAATACAACGTATTCGACGGGTTTATTTTTCATAGCGAAACGAATTGTAACAACACCGCCCAGGTCAAACGTGACCGCTTCGGGTTTAACGCTTCCGAAATACAATTCGCTTTCTGCGTTTACGCCCGCATATTTAACGATAATCTTCATTTTCGGCGAACCGAATCCGTCGGGCGTTACCGTATCGAGATATAAAACGCCGCACCCCTTGTTTTGCTCTACGGATTGTTTTATTCTTAAAACAAGCGTTTTTCGGCGTGTCTTTTCCGCTTCTATAAGTCCGCCCGAACTCACAATTCCGTCGCGGTACTTTTTCCACAGATAATCGACGTTTTTGTTGATTTCTTCAAAGCTCTTTTCCGCTTCGTCAAGCGTAGCGAAAATTTCGTTAAAATCGGCGACGCCGTTTCCGAAGTTTTCCTTTTCGTATTCGTCGAAAACTTTATAACCCAAAGAATTTATTTTATAAGTAAGGTACTTTTCGAGCGAAAAATCATAAATATCGAGTAAAATATCGCGTTTTTCGCCGCTAATGCGTTTTGCATCCGTAAGACAAGTTTTCAATTTATCTGTAAAATCTTTCAGAACGTTTCTGTAAAGTTGTTTTATGAAATTGTCGTCCTCGGCTTTAACGCCTATATTCGTTCCGATAAGGCAGGACGTTAATACCTGATTTTCAAGCAATAGTTTTGCAATTTCCCTATCGCCGATTACCTCCTCATACACCTTAACTTTATCGTCGAAGCTCTTGATCTGACCGTTCCAGAGTTTTCCGCAAAGGGCTATAAGGGGATAAATTCCGTTATAAAAACTCGCCGCGCGTTCCCAGATCGTCAGAATCGCGCCCATCGGCTTATGCTTCAATGCATAATCGGTTAAAGTGTCCACATTATACGTCGAAGAAGCGTTGCTCCCGTATGCGCAAAAAATATAATTGAAACCTAAACGATCGTAAATCGAAAGCCAATCTTTTCTGACGCGGTTCGTCCAATGTCCTTTTGTTTCCGATCCGATAAAGCCGTAATTCCAATGGCATAAAATGATATCTCGCGGCAAAGCGTCAACTACGTCGTAATACTCGAAAAAGTCATCCCACATAAGCATGGTTTTACCCATGCTTTTCACGAGTTCGTGGTTATGCATAACCTGTGAGAAGAAAATACCTTTCTTGGTTTCGCCCGCTTCAAGGCGCGCCTTGCACCTCGGACATTCGGCAAACTCGAACACTTCGTCAAGCCCCATGTGAACGTATTTTCCATGGAAGACGGAACAAATCTCCGTAATATATGCGTCAAAAAACTTATTGAACCCGGGATTACTTGTGCAGCCGACCGCTCCGCGTTTGAAACGTTCGGGAGACCAGCCTCTGCCTTCGGCCCTTTCGTCCGTAAACTCGGAAAGATAAGCCGCTTCTTCATACTGCAACAATTTTTCGATATGGTAAAAATTTTCAAACGCGGGAATCGCGTTAAGTCCCTTGTTTTCGATATAATCCGCTATCGCTTTAATTTCTTCAAGCGAATAGGTGTCGTTCTCATCTGAAAACGGGGTGACTTTTGTCCTTATCGAACACTCGATATATAAGATAATCGTGTTATAGCCCCACTTTTTGGCGTTATCCACGAAACCTTTTATAAAGTCAAATCTTTCTTTTTGTCTTCCGAGATCTAATTGTACGGCGATGATTTCCATTATGTTTTTCCTTAATCGATATTCTGCCAGACCGACATATTGCAATTTTCGCTATCGTAGTTTTTGCCCGCCGACGAGTAATCGCAAAGCGTAATTTCGCCGTTTCGTGTTTTAATTTTTATAGTTTCATTTGTGTAGAAATCGGTATTTTTAACAAGTTTCGCAACCGCTCCGCCTTCTTTTTTCGGCACGGCGACAGGCAGCCCGAGATCTTCGCCGAATCTTTCGTCCCTTGCAAGGACTATCGGACCTCTTTCGTATTCCGCCTTGCCGTTCAGAATCTTTCTTTCGACCTTCATCGGCATAGAAACGGTAACCTTATCGCAATCTCTCACCTTAACCAAAGCATATCCTTTTACCGAATCAAAAACGACTTTATCACCGTTTACAAAAACCGCGAAATCTCTCGCCCATGCGGGAATACGTAAACAGAGCATTGCTTCGCCCGACGCTTTCACCGTAATTTTCGCTTCGCCTTTTTTATAAAGGTTCGCTTTGACCGAAATATTAACTCCCGACGATTTATCCGAGTAAACTCCGTCGTTATAAAGATTGATAAAATAGCCGTTTTCGCCTTTCGCTATCGCGGTCAAGCCGAAAATAGCCGTTCCCGCGCCGCCGATTGCCGCGCAGCAACCGTACGATCTGCCGTTTTCCATTACCCTGAAGCCGCCAATCTTTCTTGCCCGTTGACCTAAACAAAGCGGGCTGTAACTGTCGAACGGAAACGCTTCGTGCGGGACGGGCACGGCAGTTTTTCCCTCCCATACTATGCCCTGCGAGCGTTTCATTGTCTGATATTCACTGTTCACCGCTCCGAAAAGCGCGTTATAGCCCGACCTTTCGATTACGTCGGCGTATTTTGAATCGCCGGTTATCGCAAGCAATCTTGCGCAAAGTTTCATAAGCGTCACCGTAACGCAGGTTTCCTGCATAACGCCCTCTGTTTGCTCGGTTTGCTTAACCGTAGAATTATCGAAAAGTTCGTGCGTGCAACCGCAGCAACCTATAACGGTATAGTCGCTTTCAAGAACCATGTCAACGAAATTGATTACGGCTTCGAGGTCGCCCTCGTTGCCCTTTACGGTGTAATATTCCAAAAGTCCCTCAAAACAACTCATCATCTCATATGCTTTCGTATGATTGAATTCAAAAGGGAATTTCTCTTTGGTTTTACAAAGGCTTATTATGTCCTGATCCTTAGAAAAACCCGTGCCGATGATATATTCGGAAAAATCAAGATATCTCTTTTCACCGGTAAGTTCGTAAAGTTTTACGAACGGCTCTAAAATCGAGCAGGAATTCATGCCGCCGTAAATATTCGTCGTGTCGAATATTTCGACCTGACCTTTGCCGTTTCCCACTTTTTTCAAAATATAATCGGCGTGCTTTTTAAGCGCTTTCGTTATTTTTTTGACGAGAGCTTTGTTTTTGCATATATCGATATAGTAAAGAAAGCCGAGCATGGCGTATTTACGCGACCACATATCCCACGCCTTGAACTCGTATTGCAAATCATAGGTGGAAAATCTGCCGTTTTTCTCCTCGGTGGTAAGCATATCTTTTATGCTTTCGGTTATTTCGGCGTAAAGTTTTGCGTTTCCCGTAGCCTTATATGTAAGACAAGCCGCGCGCATAAGTTTACCCCAGAATTCGCCCCGCCAGCCGCCGTCTTCGCCGTCGGGCTTAGTTCTGAACTGATTGACCGTGAGTTTCCATAATTCCTTGTCCGAAAACTGTTTTTCAATCGTGTACTTAATCATTTCGCCGGGATATCCCCTGGTTAACGTTTGCCCCGCCGCGGGGAATTTCATAATTTTTTCCATATTCGTTACTTCTCTATATTAAGGTTATTTACTTTAAGTTTGTATACGTATCTTTCTTTTTCAAGCTCGCTTGCAGGGTTTAAAACCGCCAACGCGCCGTTTCCTCTGCCGCGTTTATCGCTGCCCGATAAAACAAGTTTATAGGTAAGCCTTATCTTGTTGCTTTCGGAAAAATCGCCGTCGGTAAATTCGCCGTTTCCGGATTTTCCTATAAACGCATATTTCGTTTCGCTGTTTTCCGCGCGGAAAATATCGTATTCGTTTCCGTCGTTTTTCCACTCAAGTTTAACGCCGTTTTTTTGCCATTTTGCAGCAAAATCTCGTGCTATTAGTCGATTAGCTCGTTTTTTGAAACCTGACAGACAATATTTCCCGCCCACCGTCGTATTGAATATCACCTTGCCGTCGGCGTGTTCTACGGGTATCTCGCAACCGTTATTACAGACGGATATTCCGTCCGTTTCGCCGCCGTAATAAAGAGTTATCGGTTCGCCTTTAAACGAGATAATCTCGCAGTTTTCTATAATTCCGTTTTTATAATCGAGCGAAACCTCGAAATTCCCTCTCGCTTTCAAGCCTTTGAAACTTATGGTTTGCCATTTTTCCGGTATCGCCGGAAGAATCGAGATATATCCGCCGTGGCTTTGCAAAAGCATTTCGGTAATTCCCGCAGTCGCGCCGAAATTACCGTCTATCTGAAAAGGCGGGTGAACGTCCCACAAATTAGGGTGCGTTCTCGTTTTCAGAAGGTTTTGCAATAAAATATATGCGTGATCGCCCTCGCCCGTTCTCGCCCTCGAACAAAGCCTGTGCGCGAGCGCCCAGCCCGTCGATTCGTCTCCGCGATAGTTTAGCGTTATTTTCGCCGCATCTAACGTTGCGGGGGTGTCGCTCGTTATCTGTTCGCCGGGCATAAGCGCGACCAATTGCGACAAATGTCTGTGCTTCGCCTCGCCTATCTCGCCGTAAAAATGTTCCTCGTCGTATTCTTTTATTTGTCCGCTGTAGCCCACCCGTATTGCGTCGAGCGAATTTATATTCTCCTTTTCGTAGCGGGTGATTTCGTCCGAAATTCCGAGGATTTTTGACATTTTGAGGTCATCCTCGAATACCTCTTTAACCATTTGCTGATCGAAAGAACAGCCGACTGTATGATAATATTGCTGATATTTATGCTCGTTTACCCATTCGCCCGACAGAATCTGCTCGGGAGAAGCCGAAAAAGAACAGAGTTTTCTGCCGTCGTAATCTCTTAAAGTTTTTTTCAGAAACTTCGCCATGCCGTGAACCGCGGGATAAGCGTAATTTTTCAAAAACTTCTCGTTGCGAGTGAAGTCGTAAGCGTCGTAAAACATTTTTGCGGTAAGCCCGCCCGTTCCCGGGCCCGAATGGCTGTTCGGGTTTTTGCCCTCGACTTCATAGCAAAACGCGCCCGTGCCGATTATCCAGCCGCAATCGCCGTCCGCGTTTTCGGGGTTGGTTTCCGCTATCCACGCTTTCGCGTTTTTTTCCGCTTCGGAAAGATATGCCTTAAAAAAGTCCGCGTAAGCCTCGAACGCCTCGGCTATATTCGCAGAAAACGCGTGCCAATAGTTCATCTGAATATTGATGTTGTGCCAGAATCCGCTTCCCCACGGAGATTTATCATGAACCGTCCACACGCCCTGAAGCGAAGCGGGCGGCGTTCCTTTTCTCGACGAAGATATGAGCAGATATCTGCCGTATTGGTAGTATATTTCTTCTAAATACGGTTCGGTATTTCCCTCTCGGTAAGACTGTAGAAGTTCGTCGGTCGCCCGTCCGTCGTCTTTACCGCCGAGGTCTAATTCCGCTCTGTTCATAAGAGACGAAAAATCCGCGACGTGCCTTTCAAATAACTTCTCATAGCCGAGTTTCAAGGCGTTTTCAAGCCTTGCGATACCCTTTTCCGTCGGGTCGTTCCCGACCGCCTTATGCGTTGAAAACACTTCGGAGCAAAGCCCGTAAGAAGTGTCGAACACAACGTAAATGTCCGCGTATAAGGCGTTTATTAGGGTGATTTGCCCGTTTTCGCATTTCTTTTCGCCGTCGGTTACAACCGCAACTTTCGCGAAATATTTAAGGTCTCTCGAAGGTAGCGTTCCTGAAATTTCGATCTCGTCGCCGCGCGTTTTCACCTCGCCCGTTCTTCCGCCCTCGTCGAGCGGTCTGTCGCCGAGATATGGTATCTCGGCTCTTACCCGCAGCAAATCTTTCGGTTTTGCAAATTCCGCCCGGTAAACGAAAACGTTGTCGGGATAACTGAAAAACGCTTTTCTTTTCACCGAGCCAAAATCGGAAACATACCCGGAATAGGCTATACCCGTTCTTAAATCGAGTCCGCGCTCGTATTTTTCCGCTTTATCGTTAAAATCGATAAAAAGCTCGAGAAAATTCGACACGCCGCCCAGCCGAAAAGGATTTGCGAAAACGTTCGTAGTAAACTGAACGCGTTCCATATCCGTTCCGCCGAAAACGCTCGCGCCGCTATAGCCGTTACCTATCGGCAAAGAATATTTTTCCCACCCCTCGTTTGTTCTTTCGGCGGGAGTTTTATACCTTAGTTTTAGTTCTTTCAAATTCTTCTCTTATTTCGGATATTATTTTGCCACGCCGAAATTTCGGGCTTATCCGAATTTCTCGTTTTAATCGACAAGTTCGAAATCGGCTTTTAAGCAATCCTCGGAATTTCCGCCGGCAAACAACTCGAATGTGCCGGTTTCGGCCGCAAACTCTCCGCCGTCGGTATAAAATTTCAGCGTTTCTTCCGTAATTTCAAAAGTTATAAGCTTTTCCTCGCCCGCTTTTAAGAAAACTCTTTCGTAGCCTTTCAGTTCCTTAACGGGGCGAACGACGGAAGCGAATAAATCGCGCAGATACCATTGAACGGTTTCGTATCCGCCGAATTTTCCAACGTTTTTCAACTTCACGTTCGCCGTGATTTTCCCGCCACGGTTAAGTTTTTTTGCCGACAACCTTAAGTCCGAATACTCGAATTTCGTGTACGAAAGTCCGTAACCGAAAGGATAAAGCGGTGAATTATATTCGTCATCATAACCTGAGCGGAATCTTTCGTCACTATAAAAAGACGGAATGTCTTTCCGTTTCGGTCTTGCCGTCGAAAAATGATTGTAATAAATCGGACACTGCCCCACAGAGCGCGGAAAACTCATAACCGTTTTTCCGCAAGGGTTGGCTTTACCGTATATGAGATTTGCAATAGCGTTTCCGCCTTCGGTGCCCGGTTGCCAAACGTACAAAATCGCGTCGGCAAGCTTCTCGACGTCGCTGAGCGCAAGCGGTCTGCCGCCGAACACGACGAGCGCAAGCGGCTTGTTCAATTTATGAAGGCGGGCGATGAACTTACGCTGAATTCCGGGGATACGGATATCCGTGCGCGAATGAGCTTCGCCCGAATTCAACATATGCTCGCCGACGCATGCCACTATAAAATCTGCGTCTTTGCACACCTTTTCCGCCTCTTCAAACCCGCTTTCGTCAATATCGAACAACTTCCATGAGCAACCGCGCGCACTCGGTACGGCGTGTTTTAAAAGCTTTTCAACGCCTTCTTTCACGCTTACGGTATCTTCCATACGCGCTTTTTTCGACCAGTTGCCTATAATTTCGCGTTCCTCGACAAAAGGACCTACAAACGCAACTTTCGCGTTTTCCCTTAAGGGAAGTATTCCGTTATTTTTCAACAAAACGCAACTCTCTTCCGCTGCTTTTCTCGCCAAATCTCTCGTACTTTGCAAAAGCGTAATTTCGTCTCTTTTCTTAGTGTCGGTGTATCTGTCGGGATTTTCGTACATACCGAGTTTATTTTTCAGTTCAAGAACACGCAAAACCGACTCGTCGAGTTTTTCTTCAGATATAACGCCTTCCCGAACGAGTTTCGGCAAAAGCCCCGCATAAACGGACGAACCCATTTCGATATCGAGTCCGCTTTCTATCGAAACGCGCGCGCAGTCCTCGCCGGTAGCGCAATAACCGTGTTCATAAAGCTCCTCAACCGAGCTATAATCGGAAATAACAACGCCGTCGAAGCCCCATTCTTTACGAAGCAGATCGACCATAATGTCCTTATGCCCCAAAATCGGCTTGCCGTTTAAGAGGTTAAACGAACTCATGAACATTTCGGGGTTCTCTTTAAGGCACTCCCTATACGGGCGCAAATAATATTCGCGCAGATTCCGGTCGGAAATATCGGTCGTATTATATTCTTTCCCCGCCTCGGCGGCTCCGTAACCTGCAAAGTGCTTCACGCAACAGGCAATTCCGCCCTTGTGATAACCACGGATCGTCGCTTTGCCGACTTCTCCTCCCCAATACGGATCTTCGCCGCCGCTTTCCATCACTCTGCCCCAACGCGCGTCGCGGACTAAATCTACCATAGGCGAAAAGGTAACGTCTATACCGTCATATTTCGCTTCGGTTGCGGCAAGCTCCGCACAATCCGCGATAAGCGAGGTGTCGAAACTGCAAGACAGAGCGACAGGCACGGGATAAACCGTTCTGTAACCATGGATTACGTCCAACATGATCGGAAGAGGATCGTCTATCCCCTTTTCCTTGCGCTTTTTGCGGATCGATTGAACCGCTTCGGCGTTCGGAGCGTTTAAAATCGTACCGATATGCCACAACGACTCGCGTTCTACACTGCCTAAACGGCTGAAGCCCGTCACGATCTTTTCCTGATTGTCGTCCAGCTCATATGAGGGGAACTGCGTTAATTGCAACGCTTTTTCTTCCAAACTCATTTCCGATATCAATTTTTTCAGATCTTTGCGGTTTCTACTCATATTGCTAAATTTCTCTCTTATTTCAGGTATTCTTTCGCCATACGCCAGAATTCCGGGCTTTCCACAGGCGCGTCGTCGAGTTCCCAGAACTGAGTCATCGTCCTTTCTTTTACGGGTGCTTTCGCACATTCGGACGTATACGCCTTCAATTCTTCAAGCGTCATGCCGTTTCCGGGATCGAAATCCTCACTGCTTATATATTTTTTAATAAATTCCGACATCGCGACAGCCGACGGTTCGCCATCGTCAAGTCCCGTAAGATTAAGACCGCACACAAGCAAACTGCTGTTGTCGACTTTTAATTCAAACAAATACGCAAAATCTCTGAGCGTTCTGTCGGGCATAAGTTCGGGTAAATTATATGCGTCTTTATACGCGTCGAAACGATCTCTCGAACTTTTATCGATCCCCGAAACAAGTTTTTTCGCCTTAACGGGAAAATCATCGAGATTGATTTTGTCGCAATCTTCGCTTATCTCGCCGAAATTGAAATCGTAATATTCTTCACACGGAAACCCGTATTTTGTAAGCAAGTTTTTATCGTTTATGCCGCCGAAATTCGTACCTCTGTCCCATATAACGGGTTTGAAGCGATTCCAACTCGCCTTAAACGCGTATTCCGGTTTTTTCATATCGACATTACTGCGATGTCTTGTCCATTCCGAGCGATACACAAGGCAGACTTTTTTGCCTTGTTCAAGCAAATCGAACGCCTTTTCGATATCGTCGGTTATTGCCTCGTGTCCGTTATCGTAAGAAACAAATTCTTTGTAAGTTTCTTTTTCCGACGGTTTTTCGTATACCCACAAAGTCCATTCGTTTTCGGAATAAACTCCGCTTTTTGTTCCGAGCCTTAATTTCAAAGCGTAAACACCCGATTCATTCGGCAATGTTATTCTCGCTTTGCATAATCTGTACGAACCTTTTCTCGATATATCCACATTCATCATAGAACAATCGACGTAGGTTTTACCGCCTTTTTCGACGGTTAAGGTAAGGTTCGCCCTCTTTTCAATATCCTCGCCGAGGTTTGAAAAATATACGGGAACGGTTATTTTGTCCGCGCAGAAATAATTTCTCGTTTTTAAGTCCGCCGCCAAAACTCTGTCGCCGTTGAATTTAAGAAAATCTTCGGGCTTTACGCAGGTTTCGTCGTCGAAACAATCGACAACGCCGTTGGAATTTTCGTAAGCGTCGGTATCGGCGAACTGCAAAAAGTGAAAACCGCCTAAAATGGTGCTTTTTCGCATTTCTTCGTAAGCAGTTTTCCAGCAGACAAACTGAAAATGCTTGCTCGCCTTAAACATTTCGCCAAAAGAGGTCTTATACCCTTTTTCTTCGATAAGTTTAATCTCTTCGTCGATCCACCACGGCTCTATCGCGCCGCTTTTTAAAAACTTCTCTTTAAGCGAATAAAAATCTCTTAAAGCCGTGTAATGGCACACCTCGTGCGCGATAAGCGGAACGTTGAAATATAAATCTCTTACGATTTCGCAATTTTCCGTTTCGACCTTCATCGGCTCGCTTTCGTCTACGTTGGCCGCAAGAAGATTCTCGGTGTCGTCATACATGCCCGCGTGCCTGCCGTAAGGGAAATAATAGCTTAAATGCTGGACGTCCATATCCACGTTCGGACGGTTGTTTTTGCCCCAGGCGCAGGTGTCGAGAAAAAGCCGCGTTCCGTCGAGTTCGTTGATTTTCTCTTTGATTTTGCGAATATCGTCTGAACTCGCGCGTTTTATCTCGTTTCCGATACAATAGACGGCAAAAGAGGGGTGATTGAAGCACTTATCGACGGTTTCTTCTAAAAACTCTTCCGGAACGATCGCGCTGCCCGTTGTAACCATTTCCTCTAAATTGTTGTAAATATCGTGCGGCGGACGAAGTTCGACGTGAACGAGCATTCCCACCTCGTCTGCAGCCTCGAACAACTCCTCTTCGGGAACAACCGAATGAAATCTTACATAGTTAAACCCGAACTTTTTCGCCTGTCTGAGATTTTTCAGATAAAAATCTTTAAGCGAAAGCCCGAGAAGATTTGCGTGGTCGTGAGCCTTTGCGCCGCGGATATAACCTCTTATATAAACGGGCTTGCCGTTTATTGTAATGTTTTTACCGTTCTGCCCAAGCGTTCTGAAGCCAAATTTGCCTTCTTTAACGGAAATTTCGCCGTCAAGGTATTTTATCTCCGCCTTGTATCCGTATAGATAAGGATTCGACAGCGACCACAAAATCGGCATTTCGATAAAGAATTCACCGCAAAAATCGCCGCCTCTATCCCACTCGTAACTAAATTTGTTACAGCGGTTTGTCTTGTCAATAATTTCAAACCCGACCGACCGAATTTCTTTATGGGATTCGACGAACACCTTGCCGTATCCGGCAAGGTTCGTCGAATCTATTTTAATTATCTCTTGTTGTTTCTGACTTTTCATTGTTTGTAACGATTATCAGCCAACGTTCCAACTTCCGATTTTGTCTGTTTTTTTGGAAAGTTCATAAACGCTGTCGTATCTCTCGATCCCGCCGTCCTTGATATCCTCTTTAGCCTTGAATATCCATGCGTACTTCTTTCCTTCATTCGCTCCTTTGCTATAACTTATGGTGCCGAAATACTTGTCTTTATTCGGGTTATCGTCCGCAGCAGTTACATGACAGTAGGTGTAAATGTGGCTGTAACCCGTCGCCTTGAAACCTCCGAGATAACTCTCATCGTTCTTAGCGTAAGACACGTATCTATAACTACCGTAACGCCAATAGGAACATGCGATAGGCATGAACTTACCCGTTACAACGAAAATATTTCTGAAACCGCCTTTGAATTTGCTGTCGTTGGATGCCATGGTAGACGTAAGGTCGTAATGGAACAAAGCCGCCATTTCGGATTCAACGCCTACACTCGCATAATCCGGAAGATTTTCCGCCCCGTTGATATTAACGTATATATCATACATTTCCAGGTTAAAATTACAATACCCCAAAAGCGCGTAGGAATTTTTATAATAATTTACCGTCTCCACACAAAGGTTACTTAAAACAACCGATCCACCGGAGAGATTGAAAGTTCCTTCACTGCCAGCCAACCCGCAGGATTCCGACTTGTCCGAAAATTCGATAACAAACTTTGCGTTCTTTATAGTGGTTCCGTTATAAAAGCCGCCAAAAATGCCTTGTTGTCCGACTTTTGCTTTAAGAGTATGACCTCTTCCGTCGAAAGTTCCGCAGAAATAAGTATCGTTTTGCGAGGCATTAACGTTATATACGCTTTTGCCTTGCGAAGTAAAATCAATCGCTTCCGTTATATCCGAATTAAGAATATAATATCCGTCTTTTTTTAAATTGCCTTTGCCGAGTTGAAGTGTTTCCGCAATATTATCCTTGTTAAGTTCCACATCGTAAGCAAATACGTCATCAAAAATAAAACCGCCGACCGAGGTAAGAATAGTCATAGACTCGGTTTCGTCGCCTGCAACGGAAACGCCCTCGATATAATTGAATTCCGTTTTAAGTTCTCTGCCTCCTTGCGATGCGAATAGTATCTTTGCATACTGCGTTCCGAAAATGGTTGCAACGTCAATCGCCTTTGCAGGACAGAAATCAAGCTGACCGGAATAAATTTCTGTCGGGCAGTAAACTTCTATCGGGATTTCCGTTTCATAAACATTACCGTCGGTATGAAAATATTTTGCCGTAAGAATTGCATTCCCTATTCCGGTTGCTATTACACGAGCCTTACCGTCGGCTATCTTTTCAATATCAAAAAGCATATCGTCGTCAGACGAAAAATCACAGGCATACGTCATTCCGTCAATAGTCACGAAAGACGAAATTTCCGCTTCGTTCGGATAAGTTTTTCCCTGCCACTCGGACGCAACGGATATTTCAACCATAGAAGAAGAAACAGTTTCTCCGCCGATAATGATTGAATTATTATATTCCACGTCCTTTTTAACGTTTATTTTTATATCCGTGATCAGTTTATCCGACGAAAAATCAAGCCATTTGCCCGTAAATGTTACAGTAGTTTCACCCGCGGTTTTCGCAATCAGTTTTCCGTTGGAATAATCTGCGATGTTATTATCCGACACCGTAAAGTTAACATCGCAATCATAATATACTTTGTTAAAAAGCACCTTGATTTCCGGCTCGAATTCATCTCCGATTCTCATATTTAACTCATTATCCGAAATATGCAGGACCTTGAGTTCCGGAAGATAATTCCCCATGGAAACGGTTATCTTACACGACGCGGACGAACTACCCGCGCGCGCGGTAATACTGCAACTCCCCACACCTACGGTATTAACAGTGCCGTCATCATCGACAACCGCCACCGATTTATCGGAAGAACTCCATTCCACAGAGTTTTGACCACCGTAAAAACATATGATATTTAATTCGTCTCCGAATATCATATCTGCCGAAAGAACCGATAACGAAATTTTTTCTTCCGACTGACTCTGTTGTGTGCCTGAGGAAGAATCGTCCGGCGATTTATTCTTTTTTTTACAGCTTGCAAAAAGAGCTACCGAAATAATCGACAGAATAACCAAAATAAATATACCAATCTTTTTAATCTTCATTTTTCGCTCTTCCTTCATAAACTGTTGATGAAAGGTTCTATACTCGTGAACTCTTTGATGTATTGAATACCGAGAGTTCTGACGTACGTTTTGAAATTCGTCTTTATTTCCGCAAGTTGACTTTCGGTGAATAAGCCCGTATCGTTAGAAACCGAAACTTTTGCGGGGAAAAGCCATTCCATATCGATATGCGATTTTAAACTTGCATATTTTGCGGGATCTTTCTTATACATTTCGATTTTCGAATATGCGTCGTCCAGGTGTCTGAACATTGCAACGATATCACCTTGCTTTACAAATTCCATTGAACCCGAAATGCTTCCGTTCATATTTGCCGACCAGCCCCAATTGTTATCCTTAAGGCATCTTGCAAACCATAACCTTAAATCCTCGAACATCTCTCTCATCGGAACAGCGGCTTCGGCGTACATAGCGTTGAAATATTCGTCAAAAATGTTTTCCACACTAAGTTCGCTGTTCCATGCAAGTTTGGAATACATATAAATCGCAAGCACGTTGAAGCCCGTGTCCGCGCCCGTCTGACAACTCTTGATCTGCGGGAAGGTAAGGCTATAATTGTTTGCTTTTAAATATTTATAATAACCGGGGTAGAAACTATACAAATCCCAAAACGTAAAGAAGTCGTTATAAAATCCGCCATAAGACCACGCCCATGTTCCGGGATACGCCTTACCCCAAAGTCTTATATATTCTTTTTGTTCGATATTTGCGACATCGTCGAACGATACGCCCGTATGCAAGTGGCTTTGAGCGAAGAACGGGGCAACGCTTACGCCGTCGTTAAACTTTAAATCCGCCGCAATATCTATATTGCCGTTCGCGTCTTCTCCGAAAGGAGGTCTCGACGTGTCAAGGTACGCAAAGAACATATATTTTAAGTCTTCTCTGCGGTATGCCGCATTTTCTTCGAGTTCCATCCATGCGTCGACTTTCTTACCGACGTCATGCATAAATTTCATGAGCGCAGCGGAGTTTGCGTCGTTGTGCTCACTCTTCATTTTCATACATTCCGTACATTTACACATCGGAACGTTATCCATTTGTCCTAAAAGAACTGCTTTATACTGCGGATATTCCGCGGCGGGATACCACACAAGCGACTGCTCGATTTTTTCTGCGCAAATCGTCGTCATTATATCGTAAGTATCTTTTCCGTGCGCCGTATAGCAAAGCTGTCCCGTGCCCGAATAAAACTCAGGATATGTCCCGCCGTATTTTTGCTCGGGCAAGAAATATAAACTGTTGTGGTTATTCTTGATTTCAGTCGTTTTCGTATCGCCTGTGTGAATGGGCAAAAGAAGATCGCCGTAACTGTCGCGGAGTCTTAAACGATAAGAAATCATCTTTCCGTCCGTCGAGTCGGAAGAACCTGCCATATAACCTATTCTCTGACGATATTCTATATCCGGAATGTCGGTTACGTCGTAGTCGAGAAGTTTAAGGTTTGTTACGTTTGTTCTGAGCGTATAACTATCGGTAAAGAAATATTCAAACCCGAAGTTAATCTTTAAAAAATCGTAAACGCCGTTCAGAACACCGGTTTCCGCGCCGCCGATGATATATACGGTATTATCTTTCGTAAAAATTTTCGTCCCGTCTTTTTTCAGGGATCTCATATCATCGCTTCTATTCAGACTTTTATAAAGCGACGTGTCTCCGAGCGAGATATAACGATTTTCGGAGTTATGCGTAAGTCCGGTATCCTTTACGAATTTAAGGTCAATGCCCGTCGCTTCCTTGAAAAACCTCGAAAGTTCGCTTTTTGCATAAGATACAGATTGCGTTTCAATCTCCGGCATTACGACTTTATATGAAGTCTTTCCGTCTTTAACCATATATGTCTCGGTCGTTTGATACGAGAATTTATGGTTTTCATTATATTCTTTTTCAAATTGCTTTAACGCCTCCGTATTTACGGCAAGTTCACTCGAATATTCAACGAATTTGTCATTATTGTCCGAATCGGGTTTCGTTGAATTTCCTCCTTTTTTACAAGATGCGAACACCGTCAGAAGAGACATAATTAAACATAAAAATATAACCGTTTTTTTCATAATTTCTCCTTATCCGACGTTAACGTAATAACTCTTGCTTACGCCGTTATACGTCTCGTCTACGACGTAAACGATGATGGTGTATTTCCCTGCTTTTGTAATCGTTATATCGGAAGTGGTGATCACGACAAAATTCTCGTTGGAATCTTTCACAATATAATACACGAGAAGATCTTCGTCCGCCGTAAAGTTATCCGTAGCGGTAAACTTCGGCTTGAAAGTTTCCCCGACTTTTACGTTCACCGTCTTGCCCTCGTTTTCGAGATTAAGTACGGGAGATTCGATATCGACAACCGTAACGATACGGTACAACAAGCTCGTACCTCTTCCGTTGCCTCTGCCGTCCGTGTAATTATAATATATCGTGTATTCGCCGTAATCATCGAGAACAAGCCTGATTTCGCTTTCAAAATCTGTAATTCCGCTGAGTTCTCTTCCGTTTACGTCCTTTGCGGGAGCGTCGCCGTAAGCGCCGCTCTTCAGAACGGTTACGGAGAGTTTTTTATAAGACGAAGGCGATAAAACGTCGGCGGCGTAAGGTTTGCCTATTATTATTTCTTGTCCGAGCGAACCTACCTCGTCAGGTAATTTCGCATATACGTAAGGAGCGGCGACGTCGCTGACCTTAGTCGAAGCCGCGCTTACGGTTGTAAGCGACTGATTGCAAATTTCTCTTACCTTAACTTTAAAGCCGCTCGAAACTCCGTCGAATTTCACCGACATAAAGCACAAATCGCCTGCGAATTTGTTTACGGTTTCGATATTTCTCGTCCCGATAAGAAGTATTCCGCCGCTTATCTTTATCGACACTTTTGCGCCGTTCCAGTCGCTGTCAAGCGAATGACTTTCTCCGCCTATAGTCGCTGCATATCTTCCGTTTCTGCCGCTAATTTCTATTTCGTATTTATTATCCGCGTCGAAATAATCGGTTAAAGTTATCGTTGCGGAAGTCGCGCTTTGCTTTCTTCCATCCGAAGTCAACGGAATTTCAAAACCGAGACCAAACTGAGAGAAAACCAATGGATTTATAAACTCAAAATATGCATCGGAAGAGGATGCCGTCAATAACGGAACCCTATCTTCAATCTTAGCAAACATATTCCCATCGAAATATCTTGCGATTTCGACCGTATCGTCGTCACCATACCCGACGTCGACGATTTTTCTTAAATCGCTTTCGATATATACGTTTTCGTTGTTTACGCAAACCGTCTTGAATTGAATCGTTGAATTGCCTGCAACTACAAATTCTTTCGGGTTTATTTCGGCGTATTCTCCGCCGTCATAAGAAACATAGGTTTTAGTATTGACGACCTCGCTTCCGCTTACCGTATAATTCCGCGCTTTGACGTTCAGAAGAGAATACTCCGCGTTTTTAATATAGTATCTGTTCGTGTATAACTTGTCGCTTTCGAATTTCGGAAGAGCGTTCGGCACAACGTTTACGTCCGCCGTGATTTCTCCGCCGTAGAATATATCCGAATATGTATATTGAATCGAATAAGTTCCCACCTCTTCAAATACGTAAATCTGCGAGAAGCTTTTCGCTTCGATTCTTTCACCTTTCGGCGTTTCGATCGTCACAGCGACACTAAGAATATTCTCGTTGAGCGAAGTGATATCCACAATATCCGAAAGTTTGTATCTCTCGCCTGCCGAAACATTCCCGCCGAGCTTACAGACAGCCGTAATTCCGTTCTCGGCATCGACGGCGTAAAGATTGATCGAAAGTTCGCTTCTGTTGCCGTAAACGTCGTAAGCAAAATAATCTATGACATACACGCCCTTTCTCGCGGGAACGAATTTACCGTTTTTAACACTTACGTTGCTTGCGTTCGCTGTGTTCTTTTCATAAGTGACGGCGTAGTCGGCAAGTCCTCTTATGCCGTAATCGTCATTAACGGTCACTTCGGGAACGATAACTTCCTTTCCGACCGCTATTTTATACTCTTTCTCGAAATCGTTCGGTTGGAAAATCGGGCTTAAATCGTCGTTATAATAATCAGTCGTCAAAAAGTCTCTGCCCGAAAAATCGCCGAGTCTTGCAATCTGTATGGGGGCTTCGCTTACGCCTACGAGCGACTGAGCGCGAAGAGATAAAAATACGTTTCCGTCGGTAAACCCTTTGAACGTATATTGATAAGCCTTGTCGTTGTTTATTTCCGACACGAGCGCGTTTGACGTTCCGTCTCCCACGCGGACGTAAATTTTAATCTTATTTTTATCCGTCGTATCGAGATAATAACTGAGGTTGGAATAGTTCCCGTTATCGGGATTGTTACCGTATACGGTCGTACCTTCCTTGCCTATTTCGAAAGCGTCCCTCCCGACTTTGACGTTGCCCTGTTCGTTCTGAACAAGCCCTACCGTTTTACCGCCGCAAGTTCCCGCAACAATGTTTGTGGAATAATACCTTTCTCCGCGTTTATAGGTTATGTCGAGATATACCGACGGATCGTAACAGTCGGTAAGTCTTAACGTTATGAAATTGCAAAGCACGGGTTCGGTCTGCATACAGTTGAACGAAATAAGATCTTTAAGATTATTCTCGTAAATATTGAACGGTTTATTGAGCTCGAAAACGTCGCCTTCGGCTAAACCGATATTCAGTCCGCCCGCATATCCCATAACCTCGAATTGCTTGTTAAGCGCGCCATATTCTATTCCGTCATTGCCCGAAATCAATTCAAAAACTTTCTTTTTTACTTTAAAAGTTTTTGCTGCGCTATAACGTTTGCCGTTTATCGTTTTTTCGTAAACGATAGAATACTCGCCGCAAACGTCAAGGGTAAGTTTTGCCGAAGAAATGCGATTGCCGTCGGGCAGAATCACATAGAATGAATCCGATTCGTAGTTTTCTCCGCCCACCGTCATAGTGGCTTTTTCAGGAACGTTTACGGTGTCTTTATATAAGTATTCCGTTCTTATTCCGCCGACGGAAACCTCAGCCGCGTATACGTTTTCGTTCTTTTCTATTCCGAACAAAAGCGCAGACGCGCACAACGCGATCATTCCGACAAGTAAAACCGATAAAATTTTCACTTTCTTAATTTTTAGCATTTTTCCTCCTTATTCTTTGATACCGCCGAGAGATATGCTGCCCATCAGCTTATCTTTGAATATAATGAACAATACAAGTACCGGAACGGCAAGGAACATACATGCTGCCGTTTTCATAGGCAACTCCTGAAACATTGTGTTATCCGTTGCCTCTATTACTTTATAAAATACCATATACGCAAACGTGGGATAAGACGGAAGGTATAGATATAACGTCTGATAGTCATTCCAAAGGCTAACGAATTGAATGAGAAACACCGTCAGAATCATTTTTTGCGCAAGAGGAAAATATATTCTGAACGTTATCGTCAACTCCGAAGCTCCGTCTATCGAAGCTGCATCTCTGTAAACATTGGAAAGACCTCTGAAAAACGCATAATACACAAGGTAATATGTGCCGGAACCCGTCATTTTCTGTATATAATTGCCAAGCATATTGTCATACAGACCGCTATTTCTCAAAAACGTAAGTTCGGTAGGATATCTCCCCACGACAGGTATACACATTATTACGATATTTATCATGTGTAATGCTTTACACCATACGTAATCGTATTTTGCCGTTATGTAAGCAGTAAGAGCAGGCATAAAACACATGATAGCCGCGCCGCCGACCGTATAAAGAACAGTGTTGATCAGAATATCGATAAACGTAGCGTTATTAGCCCCGTTTAGCGAACCGCCGAACCACACTTTCTGATAGTGCGCAACCGCCTCCGTTCTGCCGTTCGCATAAAAAAAGGTCGCCTTTTTGTAGGTAAAGAGTTCTATTACCTGTTTGTAATTGAATAACTGAAAGAACTCTCTGCGGCTGTGATAGATGTACTCTTCGCCGGTTTCCGGATCTATCCACACGTGGCTTGCGTCGAGATCGGGAAAGCCGAGAATGTTCTTTCTCGTGTAAAAGTTAAATCCGCCGTTAATGTCTTCAAGGCTTTTGAGCGAGGTCATCACTCCCCATAAAAGAGTGATGATAACGAACAGCGCATAGATAATGAGGATCGCGAAAACAATCGCGAATATAACGGTCGTAACCGTATTTCTTTCAACTCTTTTTTTCATATCAATCCGTCCTCGGTCCGTATTTGTTTAAAAGATTTCTCGTGACGAGCGTTACGGGGATTACGACGAAAGAAAGCAAAAGCCCCATCGCCGACAACGAGCCGTAAGTGTTGTTCGTGGTACTCTGTCCTCCACCCGAAGTTTTTCCTACTCTGCTTGCTTCCATATAAAGAAAATGTCCGATATTCTCAAGCGAACCGACTTCGTTATATTTATACAGAGAAAACATTCTGAACTGATCGGTGAACAACGCTGCCAGAGCGACGGTGAAAAGCGTTACTATCGTCGGAAAAATGGTGGGTATCGTGACGTATATAAATTCCTGAGCAACGTTAGCCCCGTCGAGTTGCGCCGCCTCTGACATGGAAATATTGACGTCTTCCATAGAACTCGAATATATAAGACTGTTGATGCCGAACCACATAATTATGTTGAAAACTATCGCCGCGCCTCTTTTCATCGATTCTTCGGTGAGAAGCTGATATTTCGTCGCGTCGGCAACGTGGAACCAATTGCTCATTATTTCCGGTATTACGTTGTTCGTCATGCATCTGTAAAGCGTTGCCACAATTATTTCCGAAAGGATATACGGCATGAACAGCATAACCTTGAAAAACTTGCTCATAAAGCACTTTTTATAGATATAAAAAGAGAAAATGAGTGTGAGAGGCGTAACGAAAAACAGATTTATCGCCTCGAAAATAAGCGAATTTTTAATCATGAGCCATCCGTTCGCGCTGAACAGCTGACCGAGCGCGTTTTTGAAGTTATCCAACTTCGCGAATTTCGTCACCATTCCCACGCCGCTGATGATTTCATATTTTTTGAACGCCAATGCGAACGAATTTAAATTTATATACAGATAAAAAACCAGAAAATGCGCAATGGGAATCGCTAACATAAGAAGGGAAAAAACCGCTCTGCGCTTGTTTTCGATGATAATTCTTTTACCCGTTTTTCCGAATGTCATAGAAAAATACCTCTGTAATTGCTCCGACCGACGGCGGTTGCGGTTTTAAGCTTTGCGACAAAACCACCGTCGGTCGGAATCGGCAGGGGATCGCGTTCCCACCGACAACGTTTTTATCTTGTTATTTCTTTGCGTTCTCGAGCAAAGTTTTCCAGATAGCTTCGGAGAGCGTAGAACCCGTATAAATATCCTTCGCCGTTCTTCCGTTTCTGTACGCCTGAAGATAACCTTCCATCATAACCTGCCCGTTATAAGTGTAATAGTTGAGCGCGCCGCCGAAACCGAGAATGAAACTCGAAAGGTTTTTATACTGAACGGGATTATCGGAAGCAGCGGTTATAACGTCTGCTTCGCTTCTGAGTTTCTTAAAACTCGTGTAGTAATAATCGCCGAGTTTTTTCTCGTCGTAATCGTAATTTATAGGAATGTTCATTCCGAGGTATTCGGTGAACGCAGCTAACTCCGCTTTCGAATAAAGGAATTTAAGGAAGTCGGTAACGGCTTTCTTCCTGCCTGCGTTTTCGGATACGCGGTTGTTTACGAACATGAAGGAGGAACCGACGTTAAGCATCGTGTTCTTTTTGCCTTCGCCTTCCGCTACCGATCCTTTTAAAGTCGTCGGCAGGCACATATAGCTGAGTTTACGCTCTTTTCCGCCGCTCGTTCTCTTCCACTGAGTGAACGCCGCGCCTTTGTTGTAAAGTTTCGCTTCGTGATACCAATATGTTCCGTCGATATACATAGCCGCTCTTTCGTTGGCGTTGGTTGCGATGAAAGTCGTCTGAACCTTATCCGCGCTCGTGTCCGATTTGGTTTCGGAATGGAACCAGTCGTTATCGTTTGCGAGCTGCATAAACGCAAGCGCATAGTATCTGGACGCCATATCGTACATTTTGTAACCGGTTGCGTCGTTTAAAACAACCTTTTCGGTTATCGGCATAGGAATGTTTTTATCACCGAAGAAATATTCGCCGTCTTTAAAGCCCGTTACGACCTCAACGGGAGTTTCGGAATATTCCGCCTTAATGCTTTTCATCGTCTCCGCGCCTTCGAGAGCCGCCCAGATCGCCTGAACCATATGGAAGGAATAAACCGAACCGCCCGCTCCGCCCGGAATTATGAACGGCGAACCGCCTTGAGATTTAATATAATCACAAAGTTGAGCGAATTCCTCGAGCGAAGAGGGCAAACCGTCGTCGGACGTGCCGTATGCGCCGTCGGGGCCGCAGGATTTCTGCATGTCCGCAGGATCGACGAATTTAACCGTTCCGTATTTGCCTTCGTAAGTTACCGATTTGATTGCGTCCGGTTTTGCAAAATAAAAACCTTTCTCTTCGAAGTAGTTTATGTCATAAGTTAAGCTGTTGCTCCATTCGTACTGCGGAAGTCCGTAATAATGGCGTTGTCCGTCCGCGCTTTCGTAACCGAGCATTCTCTTCTTTGCGTCCGCGTCGATCGTCAACCCCTGCTCGCCTTCGATGTAATTTACAATTTCATCAAGTTGCATAAGTTCATTCGATGCCGAATAAGTGTACATATCCGCTTTTGCTTCATCGAGATAGATATCGTTACCGTCCGAACTGAGGCTGTCGTAAGGAATAAGTTTATTGTCCTGAATCGTTATGTCTACGCCTTTCTTGCCGCTTTCGTAAGATTCGTCTTTCTTAAGTTCCGTAAATCTTGCGGCGGCGTCCTGAATCCATTTTATCGCACCGTTTCTTGTTGCCGTCCCCGTAAAAAGAAGCACGTTAATGCCGGTTTCGGCAGACGAAGGTCCTCCGCCGTTTCCACCGGTCGGTGTTTTGTTTCCTCCGCCACATGCAATAAAAGTGGTAGACATACATAACGCCATAGCGCCGCATAATGCTTTTTTAATAAATTTGCTTTTCATTTTTTACTCCTGTCAATTATATTTAATTACCGAAAGGTTCTTAAATTTCCTTATCGGACGATTGTACGTTTTTTGTTTTTTCGGGCGGAAAGTTTTCCCCCCCCCCCCCCCCGGGTTTCTTTTTATTTTTT
>OMGY01000266.1_pt1 | contig 62804 bp, 57 predicted proteins | sample 1674461 | NCBI WGS metagenome assembly OMGY01 (sample SAMN05578579, study PRJEB25193) | human gut metagenome | biome: Human Microbiome; feature: human-associated habitat; material: feces | host: Homo sapiens | place: USA:Birmingham | reverse complement strand
TGCATCAGCTTACTCAGGATTTTCTATCATGGATGTTTCCAATACCATGACAATGGATATCAATGAAAATACAGATTTGGGTACACCGGAATATGCACAGGCTTCCCAGACAAAAAGAGATGCAGCTGTTAAAGTTGTCTCAACAGTTCCGAAGGATGCAACCGGTATGTACAAAGTGGTTATCATTGCAAAACTTTCCCGTTACGACCACTTAAAGAAAGCAATGAACGATCTGGGTGTTACTGGTATGACCTGTACGCAGGTTATGGGATGTGGTATCCAGAAGGGCTCCGGCGAACGTTATCGTGGTGCTGAAGTCGATGCAACCCTGCTTCCGAAAATTAAGGTTGAGGTTGTAGTAAGCAAGATTCCTGTAGACAGTGTTGTTGCTGCCGCAAAGAAGGCTCTTTATACCGGACATATCGGAGATGGAAAGATTTTCGTATACGATGTGGCAAAGGTTGTCAAGATTCGTACCGGTGAGGAAGATATGGAAGCCTTACAGGATGTTGAATAATTTTGCACTAATCTAATGGCTAGGTTAGTGAATCTAATCCCCTTAGTTTTAGTATACATCAACAGCGGGCCCCTGGCGAAAGCCGGGGGTTTTTGCTGTCGATAAATAAATCTTTCTATTGCACATATTATTTGGTATAATATACGAGGAAAAGAATTTTTATTATTTCTGCAGGGAGAAAACTATGAACTATGGAAGAACTTCTTTGCGCCGGAGAGCAAAACAGCTGGACGCAAGAGGAACGAGAATACGTCATAAAATAGGAGTCATACTGAGCAAGCTTCTGCTGATTGGAATCATTGTGGGAGGCTGCGCGGCAGTGAGTTTCGGAGTGGGTGCATTTAAAGGAATCCTCGCATCCGCACCGGATATATCCGAAGTGGATGTAATCCCGACGGGATATTCCACGAAAGTGCTTGCGGCAGACGGAAGTGAGACGGCCAAGCTGGTGGCAGCAGGGTCCAACCGACAATATGTGACAATTGATCAGATTCCGGAGGATCTGCAGCATGCGGTTGTGGCAATCGAGGATGAGCGTTTTTATGATCACAACGGCATTGACCTGAAAGGAATTGTCAGAGCGCTGGTGGCGGATGTAAGGACCAGGGATTTCAGCCAGGGAGCAAGTACACTTACGCAGCAGCTGATTAAAAACAACGTGCTGAATGAGCAGTGGGCAAACGAAAATGACAGTAATATTTCCAAAATTGAAAAGATGGAACGTCAGGTACAGCGGAAAATACAGGAACAGTATCTGGCAATAGAACTGGAAAAAAAGGTAAATGACAAGAACTGGATTCTGGAAAATTATCTGAATTCCATCAACCTTGGAAGCAATACCCTTGGGGTTCAGGCAGCAGCACAGCGTTATTTTGGGAAAGATGTGTCAAAGCTGACACTTTCGGAATGTGCGGTTATTGCCGGAATTACAAAGAATCCGGCAGGTTACAATCCCATTCTTCATCCAAAGGAAAATGCAAAGCGCAGAAAGAATGTGCTGGATGCCATGAAAAAACAGGGATATATTTCGCAGAAACAGTATGATAAAGCGATGGCAGATGATGTGTATGGCAGGATTTCCGAACACAATGATGTGAGGGAAGAAACCATGAACACATATTTTGTGGACGCGGTCATTGATGATGTTTTTGATGATCTGGTAAACATCAAAGGCTATTCGGAGTCGGAAGCATACAAGGCAATCTATCAGGGCGGATTGACGATCAAGTCCACACAGAATCTCCAAATCCAGAAAATCTGTGATGAGGAGGTGGCAGACAAAGCCAACTATGATGCGGGTACCAAATATTCATTCTATCTTTCTTTTCAGGTGAAGGAGAAGGACGGTACAATAAAAACATATACCAATCAGACAATGCTTTCCTATTATAAAAAGAAAAACAAAAGTCAGAATTATTCGATCAATTTTACATCGGAGGAGGACTGCCGGGCTGCAATTGCACAGTACGAAAAAGATGTCCTCGGAAAAGGGGACAAGCTGGTAGAAAATTCAGAGTATATTTTCATTACCATGCAGCCGCAGGTGGCGATGACGATCATGGATCAGTCGACCGGTGAGGTACAGGCGATTGTCGGCGGACGCGGAAATAAGGCCGGAAACCGTACCTGGAACCGTGCAACAAAGACCTGCCGGCAGCCGGGATCTACTTTTAAAATCATTGCATGTTATGCGCCGGCACTTGATGCCGGGGGAAAAACGCTGGCATCCGTGCAGGATGATGCACCGCTTACGGTCGGAAATAAAACATACAATAACTACACGCACAAATTCGGAGGATTCACGAGCATCCGGAAGGCAATCACAAAATCCATCAATATTGTGACAGTAAAAACACTTCAGGATATTGGTGTGGATCTGGGATATGAATATGCAGAAAACTTCGGATTTTCCACGCTTACCGATACGGACAGAAACCTTGGAATTTCTCTCGGAGGTCTGACACAGGGTGTGACAAACCTGGAACTTACTGCAGCTTATGCCGCAATTGCAAATCAGGGAGAATATAACGAACCGAGTTTTTATACCCAGGTACTGGATCATGACGGCAACGTTCTTCTTGATAAAACACAGACAAAGGAACAGCATCAGGTAATAAAAGAGGATACCGCATGGCTTCTGACGGATGCCATGAAAGATGTTATGACGAGTGGAACGGGTATGCGGGCCTATTTCGGAACCGGAATGGCACAGGCAGGAAAATCCGGTACGACAACGCTGAACAGGGATGCACTGTTTGCCGGATTTACGCCTTATTACACCTGCGTGGTATGGGGCGGATATGATGATAATTCCATTCAGTCAGCTACGGGATATCCAAAGAATTTGTGGAAAGCTGTGATGAAGCGGATTCATGCGGATCTCAAGGCAAAAGATTTTGAAAAACCTTCCGGAATTACACAGGCTGTTGTCTGTGCAAAATCCGGACTTCTGCCGGAAGCGGATGTCTGTGATAAAGATCCGCGTGGAACGCAAAGTTATACGGAATATTTTGCGAAAGGAACCGTTCCGACAGAGAGTTGTGATCATCATATTTCTCTGCAGATCTGTGAGGCGTCCGGAAAGATTGCCGGAGAATACTGTCCGGCAGATCAGGTTGTGACAAAAACTTATATTGTGGGTGCCGAAAAGGGCTCGGCCGATTACCAGTACTGTGCGACAGAGAAATTCTTAAATGAAACATGCAATATACATGATGCCGAAACGCAGGATGAGGAGGAACCGGAAGAAGAACCGGCAGATCCACCGGATGATGCAAAACCGGAAGAAACACATGAACCGGAACAGACACCGGAGAAGAATGAGGAATGATACAAAGGAGAATAGGATATATGCGAGTTGTCTATACCGGAGGAGAGGGTGAAATCACAGAGAAGAAATCCCGTTTTATAGCAACAGTAAAGCCTGTTCAGTCAGAAGAAGAAGCGGTTGCTTTCATTAATGAGACAAAGAAAAAATACTGGGATGCCCGTCACAACTGTTCCGCTTTTGTCATCGGGGAGAGGCAGGAGCTGACGCGCTGTTCGGATGATGGAGAGCCGGCACAGACTGCCGGCCGCCCGATGCTGGATGTACTTCTCCGGGAGGAGATTACGGACGTTGCGGTTGTTGTTACACGCTATTTTGGAGGTGTGCTGCTTGGAACAGGAGGGCTTGTGCGTGCCTATCAGGCAGCGACACAGGCGGGACTTGCAGCCAGCCGGCTCATTGAAAAATGTAAGGGACAGCATCTGCTGATTCATACCGATTACAATGGGCTTGGAAAGCTGCAGTATTTATTCGGACAAAATCATACCGTGATTCTGGATACAGCATATGAGGCGGATGTCACAATGACAATTCTCGTACCCACGGAACAAAAAGAGACACTTCCGAAGAAAATTACAGAACTGACCAACGGATCAGCAGGTTTGGAATGGGGAAAAACCTGTGTATATGCGCTAATTGATAAAGAAGTTGTGTTTTTTTGAAAAAATTTGAAAATATGGGTTGACACTTATAGGGGTTCCATGTATAATACCATTTGTTGAGAGACATGAAACACATTGGCCCATCGCCAAATGGTAAGGCAACGGACTCTGACTCCGTCATTTCCAGGTTCGAATCCTGGTGGGCCAGCTGAAGAGCACTACATTATGTAGTGCTTTTTGTTTTATAAAAGATAAGAATAAGAAAGGACACGGTAATGTACGAATTTGACAGCAGAGTAAGATACAGTGAGACAGATGCGCAAGGCCGGATGACATGGCTGGCGCTTATGGATTACTTTCAGGATTGCAGCGTATTTCATTCAGAGGCCGTGAACCTTGGTGTGGAAGTATGGACCGATGCACAAAAGGCGTGGATCTTATCTTCCTGGCAGATCTGTCTGAACCGGATGCCGCGGCTGGGCGAACAGGTTACGACACAGACATGGGCATATGGAATGAAAGGCTTTTACGGTTACCGGAATTTCTCCATGAACAGCAGGGATGGGGAACGGATGGCATATGCAAATTCCGTATGGGTACTGATGGATACAAAGAAGGGGATTCCGGTCAGAGTGACAAAAGAAATCTCGGATGCATACGGATTGGACCCACAGCTTCCCATGCAGTGCAGCGAGCGGAAAATTATGCTGCCGGAAAAATATGAAGAAAAAGATTCATTGGTAGTTCCTTCTTATTTCATAGATACCAATCACCATATGAACAATACCAGATATGTACAGGTGGCGATGGAATATGTTCCGAAGGAGTTTCGGACAATGGAAGTCCGGGTAGAATATAAAAAAGCTGCGATGTGCAGAGATGTAATTGTGCCGCATGTGACGATAGAAGATCCCCGTGTGACGGTTGCACTGTGTGCACCGGATGGGCAGCCATATGCAGTTGTTGTTTTTTTGAAAGCGTAGGAAAAAGATGAAATTAGCAGAATATCAGGATTTGTATTATGTAAAAAAAGTAGACTTCGGAGTATATCTGGCAGAGGATATGGGCGGTGAGACACATGTGCTGCTTCCGTCAAAACAGGTGCCGGAAGATGCAAAACCGGGGGAAAAGATAAGGGTCTTTTTATATAAAGATTCCAAAGACCGGCTGATTGCAACAACCAACACACCGAAGCTGACACTGGGAGAATATGCACCGCTTGTGGTGAAAGAAGTTGGAAAGATCGGTGCTTTTCTGGATTGGGGACTGGAAAAAGATCTGTTTCTGCCATATAAAGAGATGACTTCACGGGTAGAAGCAGGAGACGAGATTCTTGTAACCCTTTATATTGATAAAAGCAAGCGGCTTTGTGCCAGCATGAAGGGACTGTACGATCTGCTTTCCAAGGATTCACCGTATCAGAAAGATCAGATGGTAACCGGAAGGGTGTATGAGTTTTCCGATAACTTTGGTGCTTTTGTGGCAGTGGATGATCGCTTTTCCGCAAGAATACCAAATTCAGAGGATCACAGTTTCCTGAAAATCGGAGATGTGATTGAGGCGAAAGTTACTGCAGTAAAACCGGATGGAAAGTTAGATCTTACACTGCGGGAAAAAGCTTATATTCAGATGGACACGGATGCAGAGAAAATACTTGAATTGCTGGATTCCTATGCAGGAGTGCTTCCGTTTTCGGAAAAAGCGAGTCCAGAGGTGATTAAGAGGGAAACCGGATTGAGTAAAGCCGCGTTTAAACGTGCCATCGGACACTTATATAAAGAAAGAAAAATTACACTGGATGGTGGAAAAATCCGCAAGAGTTTCGTATAATGCAGGTAAAGGCAAAAGGAGGAATATAAAATGAAAAACGTAATCAGTACAGATAAAGCACCAGCCGCAATCGGACCGTACTCACAGGCGATTGAAGTGAACGGAACGGTATACACATCCGGCATTATCCCGGTTGTTCCTGCTACCGGAGAAATTCCGGAAGGATCTGTGGCACAGGCGCAGCAGGCATTTGAAAATCTGTCAAATCTGCTTGAGGCAGCCGGAACCGGAATGGATAAGGTAGTAAAAACCACTGTTTTTATCAAGGAAATGAATGATTTTGCAGCAATTAATGAAGTTTATGCAAAATTTTTCCCGTCACCATTTCCATCCAGAAGCTGTGTGGAAGTGGCACGTCTTCCGAAAGATGTTATGCTTGAAATTGAAGCCATTGCTGTAAAATAAAGAAAAGATCAAAAACGAAAAGAGATCTGTGCATTGCACAGATCTCTTTTGTTGTCTTTGCGGTTCTTTTTCCGGTTAGACGGAAACGTCAATGTTACTTCCTAAATTAGGATAAACAGAGTTCTCCATCATTTTTGCCAGCCCAACACCAAGCGATTCATTCGATAAGATGGCATTGTCAAGCATTTTAATGCTGACGGCATTTGCCAGAGAGCCGGGATCGGAACTGTTTACGGAAAGAAGCGCAGAACTGATACTTGAAATATCCATATGACAGATCTCCTTTTAAAATACTCGGTATACGTGTTTTTCTTTATTACATCTTTATTATGGCATAAATATACGAAAAATTCAATTGAATTCTGTGGATGGAAAAGGGGTTGACACATATCCGTGCCTTTGCTATAATGACAATGTAATAATTGTAACAAATTCGTAATAAAGAAGTACAAAAGTCATTGGAGGCGAAAATGAAACGTAAAACATTATTAAAATTGACCGCATGTGGGTTAGTTGGGGCACTGACCATTGGCAATTTTACTGTAGCAGCTTACGCAGCACCAACTGCTGGAGTCGCAAGCCTTGCTTCCGATATTGCAACAACATCATCTGCACCGACTGCAGGATTTTCACTGGCACTCAGTGAAGTCGCAGAAAAAGTGGAAGATGAGGCAACCGTTGCAAGTGCACAGCCGGAAGTAAAAGAAGTTGAAGCACCAGTTGTAAAGTCTGAGTATGAAGACAAAGCGGTAGCTGTTGTGGAGGATTACGTGAACGTTCGTAAGAAACCAACTACAGACAGCAAGGCTGTAGGAAAATTATATAAGAATAACGTAGGAACCGTCATCGGGGAGAAGGATGGCTGGTACAAAATCAAGTCTGGATCGGTAACAGGTTATGTAAAATCTGAATTCGTATCCGTTGGTGATGAGAAAAAATTAAAGAAAGCAGGAAGAAGAGTTGCTCTTGTAGAGACAGAGACATTAAAAGTCCGCAAGGGAGCTTCCCAGAAGGCAGAAGTAATTACTCTGGTGCCGGAAGGAGACGATCTGACAGTACTGGATGAGTCAAAGGATGGATGGGCAAGGGTTTCTGTAGATGAAGGCAAAGGCTATGTATCTACAGATTATGTCACATTATCTACAGAATACACATATGCAGAGTCTGCTGCAGAAGAAAAGGCAAGATTACAGAAGGAAAAAGAGGAGCGTGAGGCTGCGGACAGAGCAGCACAGAAAGCAGAGAGCGCATCTCAGACAACCTCTTCAGGCTCTTCACAGTCACAAAGCTCAGATTCTTCCGTACAGGATTCATCAAGCGCATCTTCAACAGGATCAGCGGTTGCAAGTTATGCAGGACAGTTTGTAGGAAATCCATATGTATATGGTGGGACAAGCCTTACAAACGGAACGGATTGTTCCGGATTTGTAATGTCTGTATACGCACATTTTGGTGTCAGCCTTCCACACAGCTCAAGTGCTTTAAGAAGTGTAGGATATGGCGTCAGCACATCAAACATGCAGCCGGGTGATATCGTATGTTACAGCGGACATGTTGCAATCTATGTTGGAAACAATACGATTGTACATGCAAGCAATGCAAGAGACGGTATTAAATATACTTCTCCTGCAAATTACAGAACCATTCTTGCAGTTCGAAGAATTTTCTAACAATTAAGATAACATAAGTATAACAGGAGCACTTGCGAAAGCAAGTGCTCTTTTTCTTAATATTATTTAAGGATTTCTTAAATTTGCAAAAAACAGATTTTGCAAGGGAAATAACATTGACAAGCACAATCATATAAAGTTACTATGTAAAATGAGTAGTTTATTGAACGGTAACAGAGGGAGGAACAGAAATTGGCATTTACCAAGGCGAAGATAGTTATGGCAGGACTGGCGGTGACGGCGGTTTGTATTGTGGCGCCACAGCAGTTAAAGGCTCAGGTGCCCGAAGCGCAGATGGATGGCGTCATGGGACAGAGCATAGAGGATGAGACCGTGTATGAGTCAAAGCCGGATCTGGATACACTGATAGAAAAGAATGCACCTGTTTTCGGGAATCGGACATCCTTGAAAAAAGCATCGTCGTATTCGAGTGCTTTTTTGAATGCGTCTTTTACGACGGCCGGTGATTATACCAGCGCAACCTATTATCACAAAGCGGACTATGCGGATGATGAACTGGTCAACGGAATTGATGTATCGTACTGGCAGGCGGATGCAGCGCTGAAGAAAAAGTATTCCAAAGACAGAACAAAGTGGACACAGACCGGATTGGACTGGGAAAGTATTCACGGGGCCGGAATTGATTTTGCTTTCGTGCGTGTGGCATCCAGAGATACGAAAGATGGAAGTATTTACAGAGATAATTGTGCAGACAGTCATATTCAGGGAGCGGTTTCCAATGATATCAATGTCGGACTGTATTTCTTTTCCCAGGCTCTGAATGAGACAGAGGCACGGGAGGAAGCACAGTATGTGCTCGATATGATTGACCAGTACGGCTGGAATGTGTCGATGCCGATCATCATGGACCGGGAGGCAGGGGCAAACAAGCGTCTGACTGCGGGAAAACTTTCCAAAACAAAAGAGACAGCGGTATGTCAGGCATTTGCGGATACCATTACGGCAGCCGGATACCGGGCAGGCGTATATGCATCTTATGTATGGATTAAAAACTACATCAATACGGACACCCTGTATGACTGCTCCCTGTGGATGGCCCGGTACAACAATACCACAACAAGCAATGCAAAGTCAGGGACACCATATGCGGATACGGCATATGATTACGAATTCTGGCAGTATTCGTCAAAAGGAGAAGTGGATGGTTATACAGGAGTCCTTGATGTGAATTTCTGGTATAAGGATACCAGTGAACAGACGACTGGGCTAAAGGCTGCGGATGGTGCTTCGGGTACTGTAAATCTGAGCTGGGACAGTGTTTCTGCGGATGATGTGGAAGGTTATCAGGTGTGGCGCAGTGACTCGGACCAGGGAAAATACACGTTACTGAAGACAACAACAGATTGCAGTTATACAGACACAACGGCAGAAGGAGGAAAAGTTTATCAGTATAAAGTGAGATGTTACTGGACGATAGGAGGAAATGCTTATTACGGAACATTTTCTTCTCCGGCTTCGGTAACTACTTTGCCGAAAAAGGTCAGCGGAATTGCAACGCAGACGCGGACCGAAACCTCTCTTGGATTGTCATGGAAACAGACGCAGGGAGCTGCCGGATATCAGATTTATCAGTACAGCGCTGCAAGTGATCAGTATGAAATGGTTGCTGACGTAGAAGGAGAAAGTACTTCTTATACTGTAAGCGGCCTGACAGGCGCAACCGAATATAAATTTAAAATCCGCGCATATGAAAAAAATAATGACAATGTACTGGCGGGCAGTTTTTCGGATGTTTACAGCGATGTGACACTGCCGGGACAGGTGAACTTGACGAATGTTTCCGCAACCGGGACTTCTTCCGTGAAACTGACGTGGAAAGCAGTGGACGGAGTAACCGGATATATGATTTACCGGCTGGATACAGCAACCGGGGAATACAGACAGATTGCGACGGTAAAAAGTGCCCGGACGCTTTTCTACAGCGATCAGAAACTTGCTGCGGGAAAGACTTATACATATAAAGTCAGTGCATACAAAACTTACAGAAATAAAAATTACAGGGGCGCGTATTCCGCAGAAAAGCAGGTAACGACCAAAAAAGCGGAAAAACCTGCAAATCCAGCAAAGGTAAAAACGATAAAGCTCAGTACAAAAGATGCAGCAGTTACCGTGCAGTGGAGTAAGGTTTCCGGGGCAACCGGCTATCAGGTATACCGGCTGAACACAAAGACCGGAAAATATACAAAGATTGCAGCGGTCAAAGGAACTTCGTATCGGAATACAAAACTGAAAAAAGGGGCAACCTATCGCTATAAGGTCCGCGCATACAAAACAGTAAACAAAAAGAACTATTACGGAGCATTTTCAAACACCACAGCAATTAAAGTAAAGTAGGAAACAAATGAAAAAGAAAGTACAAATGAAAAAAATGGCAGGCGTGTTTTTGGCATTGGCAATACTGGGAATTGGTCTTTTCCCGCCGGGAAACGTGTATGCGGCTGCAAATCAGACGCCGGACGCAGATCCGGTGGTTGTAGTTCTTGATCCGGGACATGGAGGGCATGATCAGGGTGCAAGATATAAGTGGGGCGGAAAAACATACAAGGAGAAACAGTTAAATCTTGCCATTGCAAAGGCCTGTAAAACCGAACTGGAAAAGTATGCAGGAGTGAAGGTATATATGACGCGTTCTTCCGACCGTTTTGTGACACTTGGAAACCGTGTGAATTTTGCAAAAAGCAGGAAAGCAGATCTGTTTGTTGCGATACACAACAATGCTTCCCTGAAAAAAACCGACCATGGAGCCTGTGTTTATTATCCGAACAGCGGGTATAAAGAAGAGGTGGGAAGTGAAGGAAAAATGGCGGCAGCAAGTATTCAGAAACAGCTGGTGGCACTTGGACTGAAAAATAATGGAATTCTTTACCGAAATTCGGCTGTGGGGTCCCGCTATCCGGATAAATCAAAGGCAGATTACTACGCCGTGATCAAGCGGAGCAAGTATGCCGGTTTTCCGGGACTGATTGTGGAGCATGCTTATGTCAGCAACCACGATGACAGTACAACATTTCTAAATGGTAACGACCGGCTGAAACGTCTTGGCGTGGCGGATGCCACGGGCATTGCAGAATATTTTGACCTGATTTTAGATCAGGCACCGGTTCTGCAGACACCGGTTGTAAATGCGGATGAGTCGGTGACACTGGCATGGAATACGGTGCAGGGGGCTGATTATTATCGTATTTACCGCAGAATCGTGGGGACGAAAACATATGTCTGTCTCGAAGAAACAGAGGAAACCGGATATACGGATACCGGGGGAATGCCGGGAAATTCTTATGAGTATACGGTATGCGGATGCCATGTGGGGTATCAGAAAGATTCCTACACAAAAATTGCGCAGGCAGTGCAGATAACCGTTACAGGGGAAAACGTGAATATACAAAGTGCACAAAAAAATCAAAACTAAGATGGGGGATGGAAACCACAGATGTGGATAAAATGAAAAAATTATCCACTATCCGGAATCAAAAAATGCCGAAAAATTGAGTTATACACGAAGTTATGCACATTATCCACATAATTTGGGATAAGTTGTTTGTGGATGACAGGGATAAAAACAAACGATTGTTTTGTTAACAACGCATAAAAAGCATGTATTTGAATGATTGCAAACGGGAGGTATTTTTGATATACTAGGGAAGTTATGATTAAAACGATTGATTTTGCTGGAATTGAATTGGACAATTATACCGTTCGGGAAATGATCATGAATGTAGAAAAGGATATGTCTGATCATGGATTCCATACAATAGAAGAAGTAAACATGGATACGCTTATGCTGGCAGAAACGGATGAACTTGTCCGCAAAGCCATAGGGTTTGCGGAACATACCGTGATTGCGGAAAACGGAATTTTAGAAGCTGTTGGTGCAGGGTCTTACCAGCACCGTCATGAGATCGAACATCATGATTTCTTTTTTGAACTGATGAAGCGGGTGGAACGCAATCATCAGACGGTGTTTGTGATCGGAGATACCACGGAACATGTGGAAAAGACCTGTGCTTTTTTATCAGAGCATTTTGGAAAATGCGAGATCCTGGGAGCAGAAGCGTTTGAAAACTGTCAGGGGGGGACGGATGCCATGGTCAATGAGATCAATGCACTGACTCCTGATATGATCTTAAGTGTTCTGCCAAGTCCGGATCAGGAACATTTCCTGATGGAGAATTGTGAGAAACTGTCTGCCGGACTGTGGTATGGAATCGGTTCCTGGGATTTTACAAAGCGCAGACAGGGACTGCTCGGAAATATACGGAATCTGATCCGCACGCATAAACTGGAGCGGCAGCTGATTCATTATCATGGAAAGCAGGAAAGCATATCATGAGGGCAAATGTCTGGAAAGAATTGGAAAATTATTTCCTGATTTTGCTGGGCACTGCACTTATGGCCATTGCCATTCAGTGGATTTTTGACAGGGTGGGGCTGATCACCGGAGGGTTTACTGGTCTTACCATTATCATACGAAATCTTACGGAAGCGCTTCTGCCGGGAGGAATTCCTCTGTGGCTGACGAATATTGTGCTGAATATTCCGATATTTCTGTATTCCTATATCCGGTTTGGAAAAAATTATATCGGGAAAACGGGCTTTGCAACCATTTTGCTTTCGGTGTGGCTTTATCTGATACCGGTGATAGATATGTCAGGGGATGATTATATGCTTGCAGCCCTGTTTGGCGGGGCATTTACCGGCATTGGCATGGCACTGGTTCTTAAGGCGGGAGCAACGACCGGCGGAACCGATATGGTTGCGGCGATCATCCAGTCACACATGCGGCACTATACGGTGGTTCAGGTGATGCAGGTACTGGATGCAGCCATTGTGATTCTCGGATTATATGTATTTGGTTTAAGACCTACACTTTATGCAGTTGTTTCTATTTTTGTGTCGACAAAAATATCCGATGCCTTTCTGGAGGGCTTTAAGACTTCCAAAGCAGCTTTTATTATCACAAACCGGTATGAGGAAGTGGCAGAACGGCTGATGGATGAGCTTGACCGCGGGGTTACGGGACTGCACGCACAGGGGATGTACACAGAGGAGAAAAAGTGCGTTCTGTATTGCGTTGTATCAAGGAAAGAGATCGTGCGTGTGAAAGAGATTGTAAATGATGTGGATTCCTCTGCGTTTGTAATCGTATCGGATGTCCGGGAGGTTTTGGGCGAGGGATTTCTGGAATACTCGGATGATTTTTAGAACGATATTGTTAAAATTTTATAGTGAAATATTACTAACCGGAAAAAGTAGTAAGAGAGGAAATGCATAAAAAATATACATTTCCTCTTTCTTTTTTTGGAAGAATGTATTAAAATAAAAGTAATTGTTCAGAAAACAGGTGGGGGAACGATAGATTTCTGGATGAAATATGGGGATAAGGAGAGCTGACTATGATATCCAATCAAATACTTCAAAATACAATTGACGGACTGAAAGCAATTACACGTACAGATTTATGTGTGATTGATGTAGAGGGAAAAATTCTGGTCGCGACATTTCCGGATGCAGAACAGTTTGTAGCTCCGGCACAGACCTTCGTGGAATCGCCGGCGGACAGTCAGGTGGTAAATGGCTGCCAGTTCTTTAAAGTGTTCGATGATCATCAACTGGAGTATATTCTGCTGGCATATGGAGACAGCGAGGATGTGTATATGATTGGAAAGATTGCTGCTTTCCAGATTCAGAATCTTTTGGTTGCCTATAAGGAACGTTTTGATAAAGATAATTTTATCAAGAACCTGATTTTGGACAATCTGCTTTTGGTAGATATATACAATCGTGCCAAGAAACTTCATATTGAAACAGAAGTACGCCGTGTGGTATTCTTGGTGGAGACAAACCGTGAGAAAGATGGAAATGAGCTGGAGAAGATCCGGGGACTTTTTGGTGGAAAATCAAAGGATTTCGTCACAGCGGTAGATGAAAAAAACATTATTGTAGTCAAAGAACTTGCAGAAAATGAAACCTATGAGGATTTGAATAAGACAGCAGATGTAATCATCAGGCTGTTTAAATCTGATACCAATTGCAATATTCATATCGCATATGGTACCATTGTGAACGAATTGAAAGAGGTTTCGAGATCTTATAAAGAGGCGCGCATGGCACTGGATGTCGGAAAGATCTTCTTTGAGGGACAGGATGTGATTGCGTATTCCCAGCTGGGAATTGGCCGACTGATTTATCAGCTTCCAATTCCATTGTGCAAAATGTTTATCAAGGAAATCTTTGGTGGAAAATCACCAGATGATTTTGATGAGGAAATTCTGACGACGATCAACAAATTCTTTGAAAACAGTCTGAATGTGTCAGAGACGTCAAGACAACTGTACATTCATCGAAATACGCTGGTATATCGTCTGGACAAGCTGCAAAAAAGCACAGGTCTGGATCTGCGGGTTTTTGAAGATGCAATCACGTTTAAGATCGCACTCATGGTAGTCAAGTATATGAAGTATATGGAAACACTGGACTATTAGAGATTGAAGGAGAGATTATGATTACACTGGAACATGTCAGCAAGACATATGCGGCAGGAGTTCCTGCCTTAAATGACGTGAGTCTGGAAATAGAAGATGGTGAATTTGTATTTGTTGTAGGAGACAGCGGTTCGGGAAAGTCAACCCTGATTAAACTGTTGTTAAAAGAACTCGAACCAACGGAAGGAAGTATTACCATTGCAGGGAAAAAGCTTGGGAAGATCCGCAGAAAGCAGATCCCGAAATTCCGGAGAAACATCGGAGTGGTATTTCAGGATTTCCGTCTGTTGAAAGACCGCAATGTCTATGACAATGTAGCGTTTGCACAGAAGGTGGTTGGTGAGCCGAACAGCCATATTAAGAAAAAAGTACCGCTTATGCTTTCTATGGTGGGACTTGCCGCAAAATACCGTTCTTTTCCGAAACAGCTATCCGGAGGTGAGCAGCAGAGAGTGGCAATTGCCCGTGCTCTGATCAATGAGCCGAGCATTTTGCTTGCAGATGAGCCGACCGGAAATCTGGATAACAATAATGCGTGGGAGATTATGAAACTGCTGGAGGAAATCAACAGCAAAGGAACTACAGTGATTGTTGTAACCCATAATCTGGAAATTGTGAAAGTTATGAAAAAACGTGTGATCACAGTGAAAAAGGGTACGATTGTCAGTGACAGTAAGGAAGGTGGCTACGACGATGAGAATTAATACCTTTTTTTATTCGATCAGACAGGGCTTAAAAAATATATTTCGAAATAAAATGTTTTCGCTTGCTTCCGTGGCAACCATGGCGGCCTGCATTTTTATGTTCGGTCTGTTTTATATTATTGTAACGAATTTCAGTGCGACGGTACATTCTATTGAAGAGGGTGTGTCAGTTACCGTATTTTTTGAACATGATGCGACAGATGCACAGATCCGTGACATCGGAGAAAAGATTAATAAGCGTGCCGAGGTCAGCAAAAACGAGTATGTGTCTGCCGACGAGGCGTGGAAAGAATATAAAAAAGTATATTTTCAGGGAAAAGAAGAACTTGCGGATGGATTTACAGATAATCCGCTTGCGAATTCTGCACATTATCAGGTGTATCTGAACGATGTTTCGATGCAGGATTCCCTTGTAACCTATATCAAGGGACTTACAGGGGTGCGTGAGGTAAAAGAGTCTGCCCAGGTGGCAAATACACTGACGGATTTTAATAAACTGCTGGGATATGTTTCCGGAGGAATTATTCTGATTCTGCTGTGTGTGGCTGTCTTTTTGATCAGCAATACCGTAATGGTCGGTATCTCGGTCCGTAAGGAAGAAATTGCCATTATGAAGCTGATCGGAGCAACGGATTTTCTTGTGCGTGCGCCGTTTATTGTGGAAGGAATTGTGATCGGACTGATCGGAGCAGCGATTCCGCTTGGTGTGCTGTATTTTATGTATCAGAAGATCATTGTCTATATTGCAGCGAAATTCAATTTTATCGGTTCGATGATCGTGTTTGAACCGGTGAAGGTTGTTTTCCGGACACTGATTCCGGTGGGAGTTATCCTTGGAGCCGGTATCGGATTTATCGGCAGTCAGATGACGATCCGCAAACATTTGAAAGTATAATATTGTTATTGTTGTCATAAAATGACAAGAAGCCATGCTGCAAGGTGTGGCTTCTTGATTTATAGGGAAAATTATGGAGGCAGGAATGCAGGAAGAACAGGAAGAAATGATCAAAACCGGGAAACCGGAAAAAAGAAGACCATCGGGCTTTAAAAACGGAGTGATTATCGGGCTGGTGCTGGGACTGCTGATTACGGGAATCGGTGCCGGAGTCGGAATTCGTGCGTATGCGAATCTTACAAACAATTATGTTATATTTGGACCACAGGGAGTAAAACAGACAGCCAAAGACAATGTTCTCGACCAGGCAGCAATAAAGAAAGTGGATGAGCTGTTGTCATATATCGATTTGTATTACAACGATTCTTACAAAGAAAAAGATATCCGCAATGCCATTTATAAAGGAACGCTGAGCGGGCTTGGAGATCCTTATTCCGTATACTACACGGTAGATGAATATAAAGATCTGCAGACATCAACCAATGGAAATTATTATGGAATCGGTGCGGCGCTTTCACAGAATGCAAAGACCATGGAAGTGACAGTGGTTAAAGTGTACGAGGGAACACCGGCAGAGGAAGCAGGGCTGAAAAACGGAGATGAAATTCTATCCGTGGATAAGTATGAAGCGACCAGTATGGAACTTTCCAACCTTGTAAAAAAGATACGGGGAAAAGAGGGGACAAAAGTCCATTTGAAAGTTTATCGTTCGCAGACCGGGGAAAATCTTGAATTTGATGTGGAACGTAAAAACGTGGATATTCCGAGTGTGGATTCCAAAATGCTTTCCGATGGGATCGGCTACATACAGATCAGCGAATTCCAGAGTAATACCGCAAAACAGTTTAAAAAGGCACTTGTAGCACTTGAAAAGGAAGATATGAAAGGACTGATTGTCGATGTGCGGAGCAATCCGGGCGGACTGGTGACTTCTGTCGTGGATATTCTGGATCAGATTCTTCCGGAGGGAACGGTTGTTTACACGGAGGATAAATATGGGAAAAAAGAGACATATACATCCGATGCGTCCTGCATTCATTATCCGATGGCAGTTTTAGTTAATGGAGACAGTGCCAGTGCATCAGAAATCTTTGCCGGAGCAATCAAGGATTATGATTATGGAACATTGATTGGAACAAAAACGTTTGGCAAGGGAATTGTCCAGACGGTATTTCCTCTGGAAAACGGGGATGCCATTAAAATTACAACCGCGAAATATTATACGCCAAAGGGACATTACATTCACGGGAAAGGCATTCAGCCGGATATCAAACTGGAATACAAATACAGCGGTCCGGAAGATGAAAGTTATGACATGAAGTACGATAATCAGTTACAGAAAGCAATTTCTGTTGTGAAAGAAAAAATAAATTAAAGGGTAACAATGAAAAGAAAACGTGTATGGAGAATTGTCAGTGTTGCGTTAATTGTTGTATGGGCTGTGGTTATTTTTTCGTTTTCCGCACAGCCGGATACGGAGTCTTCGGAAATCAGCGGGCATGTGAGTTACCGGATTGTTAAGATGTGGAATCAGGTGTTTGGATGGAAACATTCCGGGCCGGAACTGGAACAGATGGCACAGAAAATTGAATATCCTGTGCGCAAAGCTGCACATATGAGCGAATATGCAGTTCTTGCACTTCTGATATTTCAGGCATTGACGGCATTTGACCGGAAAAAGAACCGTGGATGTATGGCACTTGGCATAACGGCAGCCTATGCAGCAACCGATGAATTTCATCAGCTGTTTGTGCCGGGAAGAGCCGGAAGAGTGACGGATGTGCTGATTGATTCGGCAGGAGCATTTCTTGCATTGCTTGCTATTCATATTATTTTATATTATCATAAGTCTGAAATAAGAAATAGAAAGAGGTGATTCTGTGGTAGAATTGGATAATTTTAAGAGCCAGCTGCAAAGCTACAAGGCTCCACTGCAGGAAGTGAGGGATTCACTTTGACTTAGCTGGCAAAGAACAGCGGATTCAGGAATTGGAACGGGAGATGGAGGCACCGGATTTCTGGAATGATCCGGAAGTTTCCCAGAACAAGATGAAGGAAGTCAAAAGTTTAAAGGATGATGTGGCAACTTATGCGGCATTGTCGGCGCAATATGATGATATTGAAACCATGATCGAGATGGGATATGAGGAAAATGATCCGGAACTGATCCCGGAGATCGATCAGATGATGAAAGAATTTGTTCAGACCTATGAGGATATCCGTATGAAAACGCTTCTGTCGGGAGAATATGACAGGAACAACGCCATTGTTTCCCTGCATGCGGGAGCGGGTGGCACGGAATCCTGTGACTGGGCAGCCATGCTCTATCGTATGTATACCCGATGGGCAGATAAAAAGGGATTTTCCGTGGAAGTGCTGGATTCTCTGGATGGAGAAGAGGCCGGAATCAAATCCATTACATTTCAGGTGAATGGGGAGAATGCGTATGGATATCTGAAATCGGAAAAAGGTGTGCACCGGCTGGTTCGTATTTCTCCGTTTAACGCGGCAGGAAAAAGACAGACTTCTTTTGTATCCTGCGATGTGATGCCGGATATAGAAGAAGATGTCGATGTGGAGATCCGGGAGGAAGATATCCGTATTGATACGTTCCGCTCCAGTGGTGCCGGAGGACAGCATATCAACAAGACGTCTTCTGCTATCCGTATCACGCATTTTCCGACCGGAATTGTGGTGCAGTGCCAGAATGAGCGTTCGCAGCATATGAACAAGGATAAAGCGATGCAGATGCTCAAAGCGAAACTGTATCTTCTCAAACAGGAAGAAAATGCAGCCAAAGCAGCTGGAATCCGGGGCGAAGTGACAGATATCGGCTGGGGAAACCAGATCCGTTCTTATGTTATGCAGCCGTATACCATGGTTAAAGATCACAGAACCGGTGTGGAAAGCGGAAATGTGGACGCAGTGATGGACGGAAACATTGATCCGTTTATCAATGGATATCTGAAATGGCAGAGCCTGGGATGTCCGAAAAATATGGACAGTGATGATGTGTAAATAAAAACAGGAATAAGGAGGAGCGTAATGGGAATTATTAAGGCAGTAACGCAGGCAGTTGGAGGTGCATTTGCAGATCAGTGGCTGGAAGTCATTGAAGCAGATAATATGGGGGATCAGACCGTTTTTACCAAAGGAACACTGATCCGCCGTGGGGAAAATAAAAAGGGAACGGACAATGTCGTGTCGAATGGTTCCATGATTCATGTATATGACAATCAGTTTATGATGCTGGTGGACGGAGGCAAGATTGTAGATTACACAGCAGAGCCGGGATATTACAAAGTGGATCATTCTTCCATGCCGTCACTGCTCAACGGACAACTGGGAGACTCCATCAAGGAATCGTTTGACCGTTTCCGTTTCGGCGGACAGACGCCGCAGAAACAGCAGGTATTTTTTGTCAATCTGCAGGAAATCAAAGGCATTAAGTTCGGAACAAGACAGCCAATCAATTATTTTGATTCGTTCTATAATGCCGAACTGTTTTTGCGTGCACATGGCACATATTCGATTAAAATTGTAGATCCGCTCAAATTTTATGCGGAAGCGGTTCCAAAAAATAAGGATCATGTAGAGATTGACGAAATCAATGAGCAGTATCTGTCTGAGTTTTTAGAGGCTTTGCAGTCATCCGTAAATCAGATGTCGGCAGATGGTTTCCGTATTTCTTTTGTTTCGAGCAAGGCAAGAGAACTTGGAAAGTATATGTCATCGGTTCTGGATGAGGAATGGAATCAGACCCGTGGTATGGAAATCCAGGCGGTAGGTATGACGGTTTCTTACAGCGAGGAATCGCAGAAACTGCTGAATATGAGAAATGAAGGAGCCATGCTTTCCGATCCGACGGTCCGGGAAGGATACGTGCAGGGAGCGGTAGCCAGAGGGCTTGAGGCAGCGGGAAGTAATTCCAATGGTTCCATGGCCGGTTTTATGGGAATGGGAATGGCTTCCAATATATCCGGTGGTATGATGGGAGCGGCATCAAATGTGAATCTGCAGCAGATGCAGATGATGAATGGAGGTGCACCAGCTGGAATGACGCAGGGGGCGGTGCCTGCAATACCTCCTGCTGGGCAGGAGGCACCGCAAGCACCGCAGGCACCGGAAGGCTGGACCTGTGCATGTGGACAGAAGAATCAGGGAAAATTCTGTTCCAACTGTGGAAAACCGGCACCGAAAACCGAGTGGACCTGTAGCTGTGGACAGGTTAACAGCGGAAATTTCTGCTCCAACTGCGGAAAGCCGAGAGCGTAAAAATCGGGGACAGATCCCCGATACCTCTTGCAAGATTGATGTTCTTATGGTAGAATCTTTCAAGTGAGCACAAGTGTCGGTCGTAGACAGACAATACATAAGGGAGGAAATCAGGATGGGCGAGAAGGCATCTTTCTTCGTATTGCGGGCAAAAGCCGTGCCTGAGGTATTGCTCAGAGTCGTGGAAGCGAAGCGGCTGCTGGATTCCGGTAAAGTGGAGTCTGTGCAGGAAGCCACAGAGATGGTACAGATCAGCAGAAGCTCTTTCTACAAATATAAGGACGATATATTTCCATATCATGAAAATGCAAAAGGAAAAACGGTCAATATGGTGATCCAGCTGGATGATGAACCGGGGCTGTTGTCCATGGTATTAAAAACGATTGCGGAATTTCATGCGAACATTCTGACGATTCATCAAAGCGTTCCGGTTAATGGAATTGCTTCATTGTCGCTCAGTATTGATGTGTTCCCTGCGACGGGCAATGTGGAAGATATGAGAAACAGTATTGAATCTGTGCAGGGGATTCATTATGCAAAAATATTAGCCAGGGAGTAAGAAAAATGAAGATTGCAGTTATGGGTTACGGCACCATTGGTTCCGGTGTTGTAGATGTATTAAGAATTAACAAGGAAAAGATCACAAAGCGTGCGGGAGAACCGGTTGATGTCAAATATATTCTTGATCTGCGGGAATTCCCGGGAGACCCTATGGAAGATGCCATTGTACATGATTATCAGACGATCGTAAACGATCCGGAGATCGGCATCGTAGTAGAGACCATGGGAGGCGTGGAGCCGGCATATACGTTTGTAAAAGCAATGCTTGAGGCTGGAAAACAGGTTGCCACTTCCAATAAAAACCTGGTTGCAGCCAAGGGAGCGGAACTGATTAAAATCGCACGGGATCACAACGTAAACTTTCAGTTTGAGGCAAGTGTAGGCGGCGGAATTCCGATTATCCGTCCATTGAATAAATGTCTGACTGCCGATGAGATCGAAGAGATTACAGGTATCTTAAACGGAACCACAAACTACATGCTGACAAAAATGGCAGAGGAAGGTGCAGATTTCGATGAGGTACTGAAAGACGCACAGGAAAAGGGATATGCAGAGAAAGATCCTACTGCGGATATCGAAGGACATGATCCGTGCCGCAAGATTGCCATTTTAACCTCTCTGGTGTGTGGCCGGCAGGTAGATTTTGAGGATATTCACTGCGAAGGAATCACAAAGATCACAGCAGATGATTTTAAGTATGCAAAGGTTTTGAACCGTTCCATTAAGCTTCTTGCATCCAGCCGTAAAGTCGGAAACAGTTACAGTTGTATGGTTGCTCCTTTCATGCTCAGCGCAGAGCATCCTCTTTGCGGAGTAAACGGTGTGTTCAATGGAATCTTCGTACATGGAAATGTACTGGGCGATGCAATGTTCTACGGCAGCGGAGCAGGTAAGCTTCCGACAGCAAGTGCAGTAGTAGCAGATATCGTGGATATGACAAAGCACAAAAATACCAATATTTACATTGACTGGTCACCGGAAAAACTGACACTGGTAGATTACAAAGACAGTGTAAACAGTTTCTTTGTACGCACTTCTTCCGGTAAGGAAACAATCGAAAATGCATTTGGCAGTGTAGAATATGCAGATGCCGGAATTGCAGGAGAGATTGGATTTACTACAAAAGATATGACAGAGGCTGAATTTGAAAAAGCGGCAGCACAGATTGAAGTTCGAAACCGTATCCGTCTTGGATAATTTTCTGGAATGTATATTTCCGCCACGCTGTTTTGTATGCGACCGTCTGCTGGAAACGGCAGATATCCGCAGACAGCGAAATGTTCACGCAGCGTGCCGGAAAAAATTGTATCCCGTTGTGCAGCCGTACTGTTATCATTGCGGAAGCCCGCTTGCGGATACCGAAACAGAATATTGTCAGAATTGCAGAAAGCATCGTTCTTTTGTTGCAGAAGGACGATCGCTTTTTGTATATCGTGGGGCTGTGCAGAAATCCATGTACCGGTTTAAGTATGCAAACCGGAGGAGATATGCCCGTTTTCTGGCGGAGGAAGCCATGCAGCGCTGGGAAAACTGGATGCGGGAAAAAAGGATCGAAGCCATCGTTCCGGTACCGATGTATTCGAAAAAAGAACGGTATCGCGGATATAATCAGGCTGCGCTTTTTGGCAGGGCACTGTCAGAAAAAATGGATATTCCGTGTATTCCGCGTCTGATGATCCGGGTGAAAGATACACGACCACAGAAAGAACTGAATGGCAGAGAAAGAGAAAATAATGTCAAAAATGCTTTTCAGAGTCCGGATAATGTAGTAAAATATAAGAGAATTCTGATTGTGGATGATATTTATACAACCGGATCTACAGTAGAAGCTGTAGCGGAGAGATTAAAAGAAGCGGGTGCGGAACAGGTTTATGTGCTGACTGCCTGCATTGGCAGAGGCTTTTAGGAGGGATACTATGGATGTAAGAAATTGTAAAATGTGTGGCAGATTGTTTAATGTTCTCAACAATGAGCGTATCTGTCCGGCATGCCAGAAAAAACTGGAAGATAAATTTCATGAAGTAAAAGAGTATCTCGAAGAGCATCCGGGCGCTTCTGTAGAGCAGACGGCAACGGACAATGATATTTCAACCAAGCAGATCCGGCAGTGGGTAAGGGAAGAAAGACTGATTCTTTCCACAGCAACGGAAGCAGGGATTGTATGTGAAAAATGCGGGAAACCGATCCGCACGGGACGTTTTTGCGAAAGATGCAAGGAAAGAATGGCAAACGAATTTCAGAATGCCTATCAGAAACCGGAACCTAAGATGGAAGACTTACGCTCTACCAGAGACAGGGACCGTATGAGATATTTAAAAAATGAATAGTGGACAAATAACCAGACCCCGGATATTTCCGGGGCTTTTTTCATGGAAACGGGCGATTGGAAAACAGACTTTGAAAAAAGAACTATCTATGGTATAATAGCAAATAATGCATCATTGTGTCCAAATTCCGGGATGCGTTCGAGACAGGAGTTATCTATGATCAGTGAAGAACGGGTAAAAGAATTATATCATCTTGCAGCATTTGATGAATATGAAAATAAAAAATATTATCAGGCGGGAGAATATACGATGTGGGACTATGTAGGAAAAGAAATTGTAAAAAGTTTCTTTTCGGGAACCATCGCATTTATTCTTCTGATCGTGTTCTGGGGACTTGGGAATATTGATACAATTACGAAATGGATCAATCGCGTGGATCTTACGACGTTCGTCCCGAAACTTATTGTTGCATATGCCGGATTTATGATCGTGTATCTTCTGATTACCGCATTGATCTATTGTGTCCGGTATGCAAAAGGCTATCGCAAGATGAAAGCATATGGAAATCATCTGAAGAGAGCGCGCAGATTACTGCGGGAAGAAAAATAAAGGATGGGGCATAACAGGGAGGATTTATGACGAAGTTGTTGGAAATAAAGGATCAGCTGATCCGGTTTTACAGTAAATATGAAACATATCTGTATCCGATCGTAAAATTTGCCGTTGCACTGGCTCTTTTTACCGTGATCAATACCAATATCGGATTCATGGAGAAAATCAGCCGGTTTCCGGTGGCGTTACTGCTGGCGCTTGTCTGTGCCATTCTGCCGACTGGTGCCATATTATGGATTGGCGCAATTGTGGTGCTTGCGGATATGTATGCGCTTTCCATGGAAGTAGCACTTACCGCACTGATTTTGTTTGCGATTCTGTTCTTTGTATATTTTCGTTTCGCACCGAAAGACGGACTGGCGGTTGTGCTTACACCGCTGTGTTTTAAACTGCATATTCCGTATGTGATGCCGGTTGGCAGCAGCCTGCTGCGCAGTGCATATTCCGTGATCGGAGTGGTATGCGGTACGGTTGTCTATTATTTCCTGGACGGAATTCACCGGAATGCAGGAGCACTGATGAGTGCGGCAAATGCAGATGAGGAACAGTCCTCTTCCAAATTTGATATTTCGGTGGGGCAGTTTCTGGGAAATAAAGAAATGTATCTGGTAATCGTTATCTTTGTGATTACTGCCATTGTAGTTTATCTGGTACGCCGGATGGAAGTGGATAATGCCTGGACACTGGCAATTATTTCCGGTGCGCTTATTCAGATTGCCGGATTATTTGTAGGTTATATTGTTCTTGGAGTTACAGGAAAGACATTATGGCTGATAGTCGGCAATATTATTTCCCTGCTTATTGCATTTATCCTTCAGTTTCTGTTTATGAATCTGGATTATGCGCGGACCGAACGGGTGCAGTTTGAGGATGATGATTACTATTATTATGTCAAGGCTGTGCCGAAGAAAATGGTCGCTGTCCGTGAGGTTACGGTAAAACATTTCGGAAATACCGCAAGCATGGGAAAGCGGATTGACCATAGCAGATCCGTGCTGTCTCCGGAAGAGGAAGAGAACAGCCGGAAGGTTATTGCGAAAGAACTGGACATTGATGAGGATTTACTCAAATAAGGGGAACGAAGCATCAAAATAATGAAATGAAGAAAAGAGGAGCCAGATGCAAAATTTTCTGGGAACATTAAGCCAATTTTATGACAATGCAACAGGATTGTTCGGTATGCCGGATATCTCTTTTTCCTTTGTGGATATCGTGGAAATACTGATCATTTCCTTCCTGTTTTATCATATTCTGCTTTGGATTAAAAATACGCGTGCGTGGAATCTGTTCAAAGGAATCATCGTGATTCTGCTGTTTGTACTCGTTGCAGCAATCTTTCAGATGAATACCATCCTCTGGCTGGCAGAAAATACGTTGAGTGTCGGACTGACGGCCCTGGTGATTATTTTCCAGCCGGAACTTCGGAAGGCACTTGAGAATCTTGGCGGAAAAAATGTTTTGGGAAAGTTATTTGACTTTGGAAAAGTAGAGGAAAATAAATTTTCCGACCACACAATTGACGAACTGATCAAGGCTTGTTATGCCATGGGGAAAGTAAAAACCGGTGCCCTGATCGTAATAGAAGATGAAATCCTGTTAAATGAATATGTGAGAACAGGAATTGATATTGATGCAATTATCAGCAGCCAGCTGTTAATTAATATATTTGAAAAAAATACTCCGCTTCATGACGGAGCGGTTATTGTACGTGGAGACCGTGTGGTTTCCGCGACCTGTTATCTGCCGTTGTCGGACAGTATGACACTGAGCAAAGATCTGGGAACCAGACACCGTGCAGCTGTAGGAATCAGTGAAGTGAGCGATTCGCTGACGATCGTAGTTTCGGAGGAAACCGGTAAGGTATCAATCGCTATGCGGGGACAGATTTACCGGAATGTCAATGCGGATTTTCTGAGAGGCAAATTAAAGTATCTGCAGAACAGAAATCAACAGATGACCAAACTGGGACTGCTGAAAAGGAGGTTTATGAATGGCAAAAAAGATTCTGAAAACCTTGGTGAATAATCTGGGCTTTAAAATTCTGGCTGTAGTTCTTGCATTTATCTTATGGCTGGTTGTATATAATATTGATGATCCGAAAAAATCAAAAACATTTACAACAAATGTAACGGTAGAAAATGCGTCCGCAGTTACAGATATGAACAAGTGCTATGAAGTGCTGGACGGAACCAACACGGTTACCTTTACTGTGACCGGAAAACGCAGTGAACTTGAAAAACTTGATGACACCGATTTCTCTGCGGTGGCAGATATGAACCGCCTGATCATAAATGACAAGGGGAATAAGGCGAGTGTTCCGATCGAGATCAGTGCCAAGCGGACGTATACATCCGTGAGCATTAACAATAAAAACAAATATATGGAACTTTCCCTGGAAGATCTGATGAGCAGAAGATTTATGATTTCCGCGGACACCAGCGGAAAAGTGGCAGCGGGATATGCCCTCGGAGAAGTTTCCGTGACAAACCCGAATGTTTTGAACGTGTCGGGACCGGCATCTATTGTGAAAAAAGTAGATAAGGTTGTGGCTACGATTGATGTGGATGGAATGTCATCGAATCTGACGGATAATGTGATTCCGGTTCTCTATGATTCGGATGGAAATGAAGTGGATACCACCCAGCTGAAGCTGAGCAATACGACGGTGACGATTTCGGCAAAAATCCTGAGTGTAAAGGAAGTACCGCTTGTATTTTCGACAACAGGAACCCCATACGGGGAATACCGGGTAGTGGAGATCAGCAGCACACCGGATACTGTGAAACTGAAAGGGGCATCCAATGTACTCAATCCGCTTGTTTCACTTGAAATTCCGGCAAACGTAATCAATGTGAGCGGGGCAAGGGAAGATGTAAAGACAACGATTGATATTTCCGAATATCTGCCGGACGGCGTGGAACTGGTAGATTCTTCTGCGGCATCCGTTACGGTAACCGTCAGAATTGAAGCGTATGCGTCCAGAACCTATCATCTGCAGACATCTGATATCAGGGTGAACAGTCTGCCGGACGGCCTGAACTTATCTTTTGATAAGGCACAGGTTTCTGTGACGATCAGTGGGCTGCAGGATGATCTGAATAAGCTGAATGCATCGGAGCTGGCAGCATCCATTGATGCCTCCCAGCTGAGCGAGGGAACGCATCAGGTGGAACTTTCACTGAAACTGGATGAAGATCATTATGCATATCAGCCGATTACTGTCAGCGTTACCGTGAAAGCGAAGAATACACAGGACGGAGATACTTCGACAGACAGCGGTGAGGATACCGGCGAATAGTAAAGTATATAAAGGAGTTATAATTATTATGGCAAGAATGTTTGGAACCGATGGAGTCAGAGGAGTTGCGGGGACAGAGCTTACAATTGAACTTGCAATGAAGCTCGGTCAGGCGGGCGCTTATGTTTTAACAAAGGAACAGTCCCACCAGCCGACAATCATCATTGGATGTGATACAAGAATTTCCGGAGGAATGCTTGCAAATGCATTGATGGCAGGAATTTGTTCAGTCGGAGCAAATGCTATTTTTGTGGGAGTTGCCCCGACACCTGCAATTGCATATCTTACAAGGAAACATAAAGTAGATGCAGGGGTTGTGATTTCTGCTTCCCATAATCCGATGGAATTTAACGGAATCAAATTTTTTAATGGAGATGGATATAAATTATCCGATCAGCTGGAGGACGAAATCGAGGCATTGATCCGGAATGATATGGAAGACGTTGTTTTTCCGATCGGACCGGGAATCGGCAGGGTTGAGTATCGGTTTGATATTGTGGATGAGTATATTGCGTTTGAGAAAAAGACGGTTCCGGTAGATCTGTCTGCGTTGAAGATCGTTGTGGACTGTGCAGAAGGCGCAAGTTCCTATACTTCGGTTAAGACGCTGAAAGATCTGGGGGCAAATCTGATCGCTATTCATACCAATCCGGATGGAACGAACATTAATTCCAATTGCGGTTCTACCCATATGGACGAACTGTGTGCAAGAGTTGTTTCCGAAAAGGCAGATATCGGTATTGCATTTGACGGAGATGCGGATCGTATGCTTGCTGTAGATGAAAACGGAAAGCTGGTAGATGGAGATCAGATCATGGCGATTTGCGGAAATTTCCTGAAAGAAAACGGAAAACTTGCAAAGGACACCATTGTTGTCACCGTGATGACGAATCTGGGATTCAGTCTGATGGGAGAAAAACAGGGAATTCATGTGGAGAAAACAAAAGTCGGAGACCGTTATGTTCTTGAAAATATGTTGGAAAACGGATATAATCTCGGAGGAGAGCAGTCCGGTCATGTGATTTTTCTGGATGACAACACAACCGGAGACGGACTTCTTTCCGCATTACACTTATTGCAGGTGATGGTGGAAACCAAAAAGAAATTATCAGAACTTGCACAGATCATGGAGGTGCTGCCACAGGCATTGGTCAATGCAAAAGTGCCGAACCATAAAAAAGAAAGTTACATGGAATATTCAGAAATTGCAGAGGCAATCGGTGAACTGGAGAAAAAATTTGCCGGAGAAGGAAGGGTTCTAATCCGTCCATCTGGTACAGAACCATTGGTTCGTGTCATGATCGAAGGCAAAAATCAGGAAGTGATTCAGCAGGAAGCAAAGCAGTTAGCTGATCTGATTACCAAAGTTATGTTATAAGGAGGCGTTCTTATGGTATCCCAAAAAGTAAAAATTATTAATCCTACAGGACTGCACTTACGTCCGGCAGGAAATTTATGCAAAGAGGCAATGAAATATAATAGCAAGATTACATTCGAGTACAGCGGAAATACAGCAAATGCCAAAAGTGTGCTCAGCGTCCTGGGTGCATGCATCAAATCCGGAGATGAGATTACACTTATCTGTGACGGAGAAGATGAACAGGGAGCACTTCGGGAACTGGTCGCTTATGTGGAAAGCGGACTGGGCGAATAAAATTTTTGCGGGGTACAACCGGAAAACTACATGTTAGAGGAAAGTTTTAATGAAAGATAAATACAAGCATTTATTGAATTTTACGGCGAATATCATATCGCTTGCGGTGGAAGCGGCTATGTTCGGATGGGTATGGTATATGCTCTATATTCCGATGCTGGATAAAGCGAATACTTTTTTCAACAGAGGTAACTGGGCAGTGATTGGTATGTATGTACTCTTTGTGTTCTTTTTCACGAAGATATTTGGAGGATACCGGATCGGATATATGCGGATTTCGGATATTATATTATCCCAGATATTGGCAGTGATTCTTGCGATGATTGTTGCATATTTTGAGATCTGTCTGGTAGCCAACGATTATCTGCCACCACAGCCATTGCTTCTGATGACGGTAACAGAGATTATATTTATCGTTCCGTGGGTCGTACTGGTGCGAAAGGCATATACGCGTCTGTATCCGCCGCGCCAGATGCTCGTGATATATGGAAATTATTCGCCGGATGATTTGATTGCAAAGATCAATACCAGAAAGGACAAGTATAATATCTGTGCAGCGGAAAGTTACCGGATAGGTTATGAAAAGCTGTATCCGATGATTCAGAAATACAATGCGGTGGTTCTGTGTGACCTGCCATCGGAAGTACGCAACCAGATTATGAAATACTGTTATCAGGAATCTATCCGCACATATGTTACACCAAAGATTTCAGATATTCTGTTTCGTGGAGCGGATGATATTCATCTGTTTGATACACCGCTGTATCTGTCCCGGAATCAGGGGCTTGGCATTGTAGATCTGTTTGTAAAACGACTGATGGATATTGTGATTTCCCTGATCGGTATTGTAATTGCTTCTCCATTTATGATTGTGATTGCACTTTGCATTAAATTATATGATCACGGTCCGGTATTGTACAAGCAGGAGCGGCTGACAAAAGACGGAGAGCCGTTTATGATCTACAAGTTCCGCAGCATGACCACACATTCCGAGGATGCGGGAGCACGTCTTGCCGCAAAAGAAGATGCACGAATTACGCCGGTCGGTCGTGTGATCCGGGCCATTCATTTTGACGAGCTGCCACAGCTGTTTAATATTTTAAAGGGTGAGATGTCTGTTGTGGGACCCCGCCCGGAGCGTCAGATTATTGCGGATCAGTATACGGAAGAAATTCCGGAATTCGTACTCCGGCTGAAAGTAAAAGCGGGACTGACCGGGTATGCACAGGTATATGGAAAGTATAATACAACCCCATATGATAAACTGAAACTTGATCTGACGTATATCGAAAATTATTCGGTCTGGATGGACATAAAAATTTTGTTCCTGACATTTAAGATTCTGTTCCAGAAAGAAAACACGGAAGGTGTGGATCAGGATCAGACAACTGCAATCAAATAAGACGCCAAAGGAGACGGTGATGAGCGACATTAAAATCAGCATCATTATGCCGGTGTATAAAGTAGAAGAATATGTGGGAAAGGCCATAGAGAGTATTCTCGCACAGACCTTTACCGAGTTTGAATTTTTGATCGTTGATGATGGAACGCCGGACAGAAGCGGAGAAATCTGTGACCGGTATGCGAAAAAAGATCACAGAATCCGGGTGATTCATAAAGAAAACGGAGGCGCACCAAGCGCGAGAAACACAGCCATTGATATCGCACAGGGAAAATATGTTTATTTTCTGGATTCGGATGACTGGGCAGAACCACAGATGCTTGCGGATATGTACGAACTTGCCGAGAAGCATCAGGCACAGCTTGTGGTCTGTGGATTTTATATTGACACTTACTGCGGACAGAATCATTTGTCAGAAAAAATCTGTGTGGACGACAGGGTGTTTACCGATGCAAAAAATTTTCGGGAAGAGGCATACCGGTATTTTGACCGAAACATGCTGTATACACCGTGGAATAAATTGTACCGCATGGATGTGATCCGGCAATACGGACTGTATTTTCCAAAAACACTGTGGGATGATTTCCCGTTTAATCTGAGTTATCTGGATCATGTGGAATCGGTTGTAGTTTCTACAAATGCCTACTATCATTTCATACGTGCACGCGCAGAGTCGGAGACCGCAGCGTATCGTGCTGACATGTACGAAAAGAGAGAGGAAGAACAGGGCTGGATGGAAGAACTGTTTCGCAGCTGGGGTGTGACCAATGCGGCAACGCAGGAGATGGTTGCCAGAAGATATATTGAGCGCATGGTGGGATGCATTGCAAATGTAACAAGTTCGAAATGTACCCTTTCCGGGAAAGAACAGCGGGCAGAGATCAGAAAGATGCTGCACAATCCGAGGGTAGACAAGGCACTGGCACTGGCAAAACCACGGTCGGGATATATGAAGGTTATGCTATTGCCTATCCGGTGGAAAAATGTTACACTTGCTTGGATGGAATCAAGCGTCATCACTTTTGTGAAAGAACATAATGGAAAGTTATTTGCCAGAATGAAAGCGGGCAGATAGAGGTAGGTTGTGGCTATTTTACAAACAAACGATATTTTTAAAACGGAATTATCGGAAGGACAGCACCGCCTGTCACCGGAGGAGATTCATAAGGTGCAGCAGGTTGTCTATGGTATTACGATAGATATTACGGAATTGTGCAGTGAATTAAATATTCCCTATATGCTTACCGGGGGAACCGCTCTTGGAGCCGTCCGGCATGGGGGATTTATTCCCTGGGATGATGACGTGGATATGGTTGTCGAGAGAAAATATATTGAACGTCTGCTTGATGCGATTGAACAGAGGTATCCGGACCGGTATTTTGTAGAGGCACCGCTTCGGACACCGGGGTATCTGAGTTCTTTTATTCAGATTCACCGGAAAAACACAGTGTGTCGGGAATATTTAGAGATCCCGGAAGAACGATGTGGAATTAAAATTGATATTTTTGTGGTGGAAAACACCTATGACAATGCCTTTTTGCGCCGTTTGCACGGTATGCGGGTAGAGGCAGGCTTATTGCTGCTTTCCTGTTATCGGATGTATTTATGGAGAAATGAATTTTATAAGTTGTCCCGGGGCAATAAAAAGGCAGCAACCATGATACATCTGAAAAGTTTTATCGGGCGGCTGATTGCACCGACCGGGAAATTTTGGTATGCTCATGTACAGCGGCTGATGCAAATGTGCAGCAATGACCAGTCAGAATACATTGTTGTACCATCAGGGAGAAAGCATTTTTTTGGCGAACTGAAATTGCGAAGTGATTTTTTATGTGCGCAAAAGCGGAAATTTGAGGATCACGAATTTCTTTTTCCCAAAAACATTGACTGGTATTTGTCCTATATGTATGGAAATTATATGGAAATTCCGCCGGAGGATAAGCGGGAATATCATGTTGTTTATCAGCTGAAAATATAGACAGATTGAAACAAGCAAGAGGAAGAATGATTTATGAAGAAGAGAATAGATACGTTTTGGCGTTATCGGAATTTATTATTTGAATTAGTAAAAAAAGGAATTAAGTTAAAATACAGAAGATCTTACCTGGGAATTATCTGGTCCCTTCTGGAGCCGGTTATGACAACAATCGTACTTACCATTGTGTTTGGAACACTCTATGGTAATAAAGATCACACATTTCCACTGTATATTCTATCGGGACGTCTTCTTTATTCCTATTTTGCACAGGGCACGAAAGTGTCACTGAAATCGATCCGACAAAATTCGGCCATGATAAAGAAAGTGTATGTGCCGAAGTATCTGTATCCGTTATCATCCGTACTTTATAATTTTATTATATTTTTAATTTCGCTGATTGTATTAGTGCTTCTCGGCATTTTTACAGGAAATTATCCGACGCTGCACTGGCTTTTGATTGTTTTTCCTTTACTGGTACTTCTGATCATGACGTTTGGTGTGGGAATGATTCTGGCTACGATTGGCGTGTTCTTCCGTGATATGGAGTATTTGTGGGAAGTTGCGCTGATGATTGTTATGTATACCTGCGCAATCTTCTACTATCCGGAGCGATTATTAAAGAGTGGGTATTCGTGGGTGCTTACGGTGAATCCGGTATATAATGTCATTATTAATGTAAGAAATATTATTTTCCATGAGGCGTTTAACTGGGGGTGCATGACATATGCATGTGTGTTTGCGTTAGTCTCTGTAGTGGTTGGAGTGATCGTATTTCATAAAAATCAGGATAAATTTATTTTATATATTTAGTAACAATATGCTTGAGTATAAGGAGTATTAAAACAATGGCAGAGACAGTGTTGCGTGTGGAACATGTTGGCATGCGGTTTAATCTGAGTAAAGAAAGAGTGGACAGCCTGAAAGATTATATTTTAAAATCTATTACCAGACAGATGAAATTTGATGAATTCTGGGCATTAAAAGATATTAATTTTACGTTGGAAAAAGGAGAACGTATTGGTATTCTTGGAACAAACGGAGCAGGAAAGAGTACTCTTTTGAAGGTAATTGCCGGGGTATTTAAGCCAACGGAGGGAAGCGTAGTCCACAAAGGAAAGATTGTTCCACTTTTGGAACTGGGAGCCGGATTTGACAAAGAATATACCGGCCGTGAAAATATTTATCTTTATGGAGCTGTTCTTGGATATTCCAAAGAATTTATAGACAGTAAATTTGACGAGATTGTAAAATTTTCAGGCTTGAAGAAATTCCTGGATGTTCCCCTGAAAAATTATTCCTCGGGAATGAAAAGCCGGCTGGGCTTTTCCATTGCGACCATTGTGGAGCCGGAAATTCTGATTCTGGATGAGGTTTTGTCTGTAGGAGATGCCAAATTCCGGAAAAAGAGTGAGAAGAAGATTCTTTCCATGATGGACAAAGGTGTGACGGTACTTTTTGTATCGCACAGTCTTGAGCAGGTAAAAAGAATCTGCACGAAAGCAATGATTCTGGAAAATGGTTCGATTCGAAGTATTGGAGATATTGATACGGTTTCGGCAGAATACGAAGAAATGATCAGTGGGGATTAGAAAGGATAAAATTATGATTTATGGAGCAATGTTAGCAGGCGGTGTAGGCAGCAGAATGAAAAGTGCGGTGATTCCGAAGCAGTTTCTTGAAGTGGAAGGAAAGCCGATCATCATTTACACCCTTCAGAATATGCTGAAGGTAGACCGCTTTGATTATATTTATATCGCCACACACAAGGATTATCTGGCGTATATGAAAGAAATGGTTCAAAAATATACAGATAAGCCGGAAAAAGTCCGGATTATCGAGGGCGGAAAGGAACGCATGGACAGTATCCATAATGTGACTGATGCCATTTTAAAGGACGAAGGGGTACATGAGGATGATGTGATTGTGATCCATGATGCGGTACGTCCCCTTGTGACAGAAAAAATTTTAAATGACAGTATTGATGCGGCAGGAACTTATGGCGCGTGTGTATGTGGGTTACCGGCAGTAGATACTATGCTTTATTCGGAAGATGGCAAAGTAGTGACAACGATTCCGGAGCGCTCTAAACTGTTTAACGGACAGGCTCCGGACAGTTTCTCTTTACCTCGGTTTTTGGAGATGCAGGCAAATCTGACAGAGGAACAGCGGGAAGTGATTACAGGAACTTCCCAGATCTGCACCATGAATAACCAGCCGATTTATATTATAGAGGGAGATCCTCTGAATTTTAAGTTGACAACCGATGGGGATCTGTTGATTTTTAAATCGATCATTGATGATCAGACGGTATAGGTTGAAAGGAGATAGTAATGAAATCATTAATAGAAATTCCAAAGACAATGAAGGCACTGGTTCTGCATGAGATCGGAAAGCTTACACTTGATGAGGTTCCGGTAGAGCCGCTTCGTCCGGGTACGGTTCTGGTAAAGATTAAAGCATGCGGGATCTGTTCTTCGGATGTGGAGCGCGTGTTTATCAACGGAACTTATCATTTCCCGACAATTCCGGGACATGAGTTTTCCGGACAGATCGTTGCCGTTGGAGATGACGTGGATGAGAGTCTGCTGGGAAGAAGAACCTGTGTATTCCCGATGCTCCCATGTTTTGAGTGTCCTTCCTGCAAAAAGCAGCAGTATGCCCAGTGCAGCCATTATGATTATTTTGGTTCACGCAGGGATGGCGGATATGCAGAATATCTGGTTGTTCCGACCTGGAATCTGGTGTTGTTTGACGATGATCTGTCTTATGATGTGGCAGCAATGTGCGAACCGGCTGCGGTAGGAATTCATGCGAACGGACTTGCAAATGTGCAGAAAGGACAGTCGGTTCTTGTAATCGGAACCGGAATGATCGGTTATGTCTGCGCTGCATTTGCCAGTCAGATCACAGATAAAGTTATTATGTGTGGAAATTCTGCTGCAAAGCTTGAGCTGGCAAAGAAATACGGATGGGAAACCATTGCACTGGAAACAGACAATTTTGAAGAACGTATCAACGCACTGACCGATGGGGAAGGTGTGGATGTAGTTATGGAGGTTGTCGGTTCCAATCAGGCAATCTGCAATGCTGTGGCGGCAGCAGGACCGAATTCAACGATTGTTCTGGTTGGAAATCCAAAAGCGGATCTGACCATGGAAAAGAATTTATACTGGAAAATTTTAAGAAAATCCATCACTTTACGTGGATCCTGGAATTCCAGCTATAATGACAAACAGAATGACTGGAAGACAGCACTTGACCGCCTCAAAGGCGGAGAATTTGATCAGCTGATCACACATCGGTTCCCGATGAAAGAATCGGAAGAAGCTTTCCGTGTGATGAGAGACAGGAATACATTCTCTACCAAAGTTATGTTTGTTATGGAATAAATCAGAAGTTAGAAATGGAGATACACAATGGAACTCGCGATATCCAAATTGACTGCCCGCAGGGTTATATATTATTTTGAAGGTTATGTAAAGGGAGAGAGACCGAAAGGTTTAAAATTTGTTTTTTATAATTATGATTTGAAGATTACCATAATACCATCCGTATTTGAGTGGGATGGGGATACCTTCCGTATGATGCTTCATGTGGAGCAGGCAAATGAGAATAATCCGATTTCCAGTGGTGATTATTATCCGATTGCTGTGGATGGAAAAGGAAAGCAGTATCCATTGCAGGTGGCAAAAAGCATTATTGAAGAACGGGAACAGGCGGAGTGGAAAAATGATGTGGTCGTTAACAAAGGAAAAGGACATCATGTAATCTGTAAATCCTTAATGGATCTGGATACGGATGAACTTTTTATTCATGTTGATACCGTGCTCCCGAAACCGCGTAAAAATTATATTCGCAGAAAATGTGGGGAATTATATTATGGAGTGCGTAACGATTTAAAGGATTGGGCCCAGAAGCTTTTTGTGGTTGTTTTTAATATTTTCAACAAGTGCTGTAAAAAGCGTGGCAATAAGATTTTATTCTGTTCCGGATCACGTGCTGAAATTGGTGGAAATGAAGAATTTATTTACAACCGTATGCTTGAGCGTGGACTGGACAAAAAATATAAGTTTGTACTGGATTTCAAACCTACGATCAATAAGACATACGGACCGTTTAAAATGATTCGGTTTATCTATCGTCTGGCGAGCAGTGATGTGATTTTACTGGACGATTATTATCCGGAAATTTATAAACCGACCTACGATAAGAATGTTAAGGTCATTCAGGTATGGCATGCCTGCGGAGCATTTAAGGCACTGGGACTTGAGCGTATGTCAAAGGCAGGAGCTCCGCCGATCAATACGTCGGTGCATAAATGTTATACCCATGTACCGGTCAGCTCCTATCATTCGGCACTGCATCATCAGGAAGCGTTTGGTATCGGTATCGATAAGTTTTATCCGGTCGGAATTCCAAGAACAGATATTTTCTTTGATGAGGATTACAAGAAAAAAACCTGTGAACGTGTATATGCGGAATTTCCGGGGGCAAAAGAAGCGAAGCGTGTGATTCTGTATGCGCCGACATTCCGTGGAAACAGCGCTGTGGATGCACATTTCCCGATGGAAAAACTGGATTTTGAAGAGTGGGGAGAATTATGTAAGAGGACAGATTCTTACCTCATAGTAAAGATGCATCCATTTGTACAGGAGAAAATCAATATTCCGGAAAAGTACAGAGACTGCATTGCGGATGCGGCACAGTATCGTGAAGTCAATGATATTTTATTCATTACAGATTTGCTGATTACCGACTATTCATCCATTATTTATGAATTCTCTCTGCTGAGAAGACCGATGCTGTTTTACGCATTTGATCAGATCATGTATGTTTCTACGAGAGATTTCTATGAGCCATATGAGGATATTGTACCGGGACGTATCATCAAGCGTTTTGATCAGCTGATGGAAGCTCTGGAGAAAGAAGAGTACGATACCGACAAGATTGAATGGTTTATTAAAAAGAATTTCGCATACACAGACGGAAAATCAACGGATCGTGTGATTGATCTGATCGTAGGGGATGACAAAGAGATTAAAAAGTATTCGGCGGCATCCATGCAGGGAGCACTTGCGGCAGTAAGCAATAATTTCGGAATGAATGGAGAACATGTAGACAAGCGGTATCGCGATGATGACCGTTCTGTCGTGCAGAACCGCGGGGAAGCACAGGAAAAAGATTCCGAAAGTCAGAATAACGATAAATATTCAGAGTAAAAAATGGAGGAAAATTTCGTGAGAGAAAAAGGAAAAATTGCAGCATCTATTATGTGTTCGGGATTTGATCAGGTAATGGATTATGTACATGAATTTGAGAGAAATAATATTGAATTTTTACATGTGGATGTCATGGACGGTACGTTTGTCCCAAACCTTGCATATGGTCCGGATTTTGTAAAAAGACTGCGTAAGAAAACAGATATTACACTGGACTGTCATCTGATGGTAGACCGTGCGGAAGATAAGCTGGACTGGTTTGATTTCCAGCCGGGAGAGCATGTGTCCCTGCACTATGAAGGAACCTGTCATATCCAGAAGTGCCTCGATCATCTTGCAAAGAAAGGGGTTAAGCCGGTGATTGCCATTAATCCGGGTACACCGATCCAGGTACTGGAGGAAATTGTAGATTATATTGCGGGAGTTCTGGTGCTGCACGTTAATCCGGGATTTGCCGGACAGAAAATTGTACCGCATACCATTGAAAAAGCAGCACGTATTCGTAAATATCTGGATGATCTGGGACATCCGGAGGTATATATTGAATCCGACGGAAACATTACCTGTGAGAATGCGGCAAAATTATACAAGAATGGTTCGGACATTTTTGTAGCAGGTACAAGCAGTATTTTCCGGGAGGGAGATATCGATGAACTGATTATGAGCTTAAGAAAGGCAATTGGGTGGTGAGAAAGGAGACGTAATGTCAAGAATTTATTATAGAGGAGGAATGTCTCCATTTGAGACATTTTCCCCGGGATATATTTTGACGCATAATGTTATTGGAACCAATGTTGGTAATTTTTTATATTTAAATGGGGTATTGCGTTCATTGATGATCGACGACAATACAGTAATTCAGGCAAATTATTATAATACAAATTATTATAAACCTGAATATGTTAATGAAAACTTCGATTGTTTTGTCATTCCATTGGCTGATGCGTTCAGAGAGAATTTTGTGAATGAATTAAATGAATTAACTTCTTTTGTTAAAAAGTTAAAGATTCCATGTTATGTAATTGGCGTTGGGTTAAAGGAATCCTATGAACCGGATTTTTCACAACCCAAACCACAGGATGAAGCTGTAAAGAAATTTGTTACAGCAGTACTTGAAAAATCAAATTGTATTGGGGTAAGAGGTGAATTAACCGGTAAATATTTGGAGACATTAGGTTTTGCAGAAGGACGCGATTTTATGGTGATAGGTTGTCCATCTATGTATATGAAGGGAAAACGATTGCATATACAAAATCCGAAATTAGATGTTAATTCTAAAGTATGTTTTAATTCAAATGTTGCAGCTTCTGTTCCTACTCGTAAGTTTATTAAATTAAAAATGAAGGAATTTGAAAACCATTATTTTATTGGACAAGTTGTAAATGAACTCAGAAGTATTTATTTAGGTGCTCCATATGAATATAAAATCGAATATAATTTTCGCAACGTTACAGACAAAATTTATCAGGATGGTCGATTGAGATTTTTTTGTAATGTACCTAAGTGGATGGAATTCCTGAATGATTCAGATTTGACTTTTGGATCAAGGTTACATGGAAATATTGCAGCCGTTTTAGCAGGGACTCCGGCATTGCTTGTGACGAAGGACTCAAGAACTAGGGAATTGGCAGAGTATCATCATTTAAATGCGATACATGAGAGTAAGCTGAATGAAAAACTGACATTGCAGGAACTTGTGGAACAGCAGGATTTTTCGCAGATTGAAAAATATCAGAAACAGAATTTCGACAGGTATGTTGCATTTTTGAAAAAGAATGATATCCCAAATATTTTTATGGACGGAGAAGATCCGCAGGAAACTGCATTTGACAGAAAAATAAAGCAGACGGATTTGCTGGAGGGAATAGTTCCGGTTTCCCAATGTTCTCTGGAAGAAATTGCAGAAAGAAATAGAGATTACTATACAAATTTGGATGAAAAACTGGATAGATTATCGAAAAAATTAAATTTTACTTCGGATTTATTACAAAAAGAGAGAATTAAAAATCAGAAAATTGCAACAGAACCCCTTAGCAAAAAAGTCGTAAATAAGGTAAAAGGATTTTTGAAATGATGCAAGTATATATAATTAGGTGTTTGGTTTTATGAAAAGGTTATTGTGAAAGACTGATTTCCAGAGATTATTGACTGGCATTGATAAAAAATATAATTCATAAATGTAAAGCATACGGAATCACATTTGGAATGCAATCCAAAGGTAATGAAATCAGCAAAAATAAAATAAGCGGTTGCAAGAGTGGGAAGATAGGCATTGCAAAAGACAGTAATGTTACGTATGTGAAGTAATAAAAGAGAGAATAGATGATGGTTCATTTGTTCTCTTTTAATATGTAAAATTTACAGTGATCTTTTTTAGTAAATATGGTATATTAAAAATGTTTTACTTGGATTTCACATAAATGAAAGGACGTATATTATGCGAAAGAAAGGAATTTGTTTTGGATTGATTCTGGCTTTATTACTTCCGTTTGTATTCACAACTGAAGTAAAGGCATCAGATAATACAGAACTTAATATTTATGCATTTTATCTTAATTCAGAAAAAAAGGGGGATTCTACACTGTTAGAATCGAAAGGACATTATTTGTTGATTGATATTGGCGCAGACAATCACGCACCTGCAATCATTAAACAGCTACAGACATTGGGAGTTACTCATGTAGATGTGATGTTTAGCCATTTGCACACAGATCATACTGGAGGATGTTCTACGGATTTACAGGCTGGATTGAAGCAGTTTGCACTTTCCGGGATTACGATTGATACGTTATATCTGCCAGACCCTTCGCTGGCGGTTTTATCAAGAAGTTATCCATCCCGCTATGCAGCATTTCAAGCATTTATGAGCACACAGGGAACAGGAAGAATTGTATATCTGAATGTTGGGGATCAGGTCAATGTTGGTGATGCGACTGGAAAAGTTATTGGGCCAGTAAACACGAATGAGATTTCCCCATATGCTTATACCAGTATTACAAAAGAAAAAGAACGTTTTATACGTTATGAAAATAATTGTTCACTTGCAGTTATTTTTACCTGTGGAAATACACGTTATTTTACAGCGGGAGATAGTTATTCTGATGAATCGGATCGGTTAGTCTCACGTTATGGTACGTCTTTAAAATGTGATATTATGAAAATGAATCATCATGGAATTGGAAGTGGAAATTCAGTGTCATTATTGGAGGCGGTACAGCCATCTTATGCTTTTATTCCGAACACTGGAGTTTCCGAGACAGATGCGAAGACGAATAAATGGCGTACAGGAACAGCGATTAAGCGCATGACATCTTATGGTCTTTGTTATTTGGTGGGAAATGAAGAGAAAACATTGATTTTCCATATTGAGAATGATAAGATTACACTATATCGCGGAGATACTGTAGAAACAGGTAAAAAAATGACAGGATGGCAGTCATTATATGGAGCTGATGGTCTCTACCGTGACCACGATATGTATTATTTTGATAAAAATGGTTCATTGTCTACCGGGGTTAAAATGATAGGGAAACACTACTATTATTTTCGCAAAGGTGGACAGATGGATTATGGAACCTATAATTCAGAGGGAAATTACTCGGGATGGCATAGTTACAACGGAAAGAAACGTTATTTCAGATTGTCTGATGATGAAAATTATGCATATATGGATGTCGGCAGAAAGAAAATTGGAAGTGAAACCTATTATTTTGATAAAAATGGGTATAAATTAATTCCGGATATTGTTGGTGATGATGAAAATGTTGAGGATGATATCTATCCGACACAGATAGGATCTGATTATTATTATTTAAATGAAGATGGAGCAATGACAGAGGATGACTGGATTAATATAGACGGGGAAGATTATTTCTTTGGGAAAAATGGAAAAATGTACCGTAACGGAGTGTATGCAATTGCAGGAGATAATTATCTGTTTGAAAGCGATGGAACTCTTGCTGTAGGGGATTCTCATACGGAACTTTATGATTTTAAGAATAGTACATATGCTGTTCGGGCAGATGGAACATTAGTGTCGGGAAAAATTGCAAAGATTGACGGGTATCAATATTATTTTAACTCAAAAGGAAAATTACAAAGCAATAAGATTATTCATGTGGGAAAACATAATTATTACTTTGGTAAAAATGGAGTACTAATTAAAAATAAGAAGATTAAACGAAATGGAAAAATTTACTATAGCAATAAAAACGGTGTTTTGTCGAACAAGAAATAATTGGGGATGACATATGAAAACCAAAGAGAAAAAGAAAAGCAAATGGAAAATGATCGCAGGGATTATGCTTGTGATCCAATTGTTACTGAGCCTGGCAACGGTCGGAGTTGTTTTGTGGCTGAATATTGTTCCAACGCTGTATGTGATCCTGCTTGGATTAAGTCTGCTGCTGATGCTCATTATAGAATATTGTCTGTTTTATTTTGGTAAAAAGAAAAAGACCGGATGCTATGTCAGGCGTACGCTTGGTGTAATTCTTTTCCTTGCATGTGTGATTGTGTGTGTGGGTGGTTCCTATATGCTTGTAAAGGCCGGAAATACGCTCGATAATATTGCCGGAAATGTAAAGACCACCGATACCGTGTCCGCCTATGTGATGACGGATGATCCGGCGCAGACACTGATGGATGCAAAAGACTATGTGTTTGCAATTACCGAAAAATACGATTACGAACATACCCAAAAGGCAATCGAAAAGATCAATGAAACTGTCGGGACACAGATCCGTACACAGGTGTATGACAACATTCCTGATATGGTACAGGCATTGTATGAGGGAAGTGCTGATGCAATGCTGATGAATGTGGCATATGTGGATGTGGTAGAGGCACAGGATGGATATGAAACATTTTCTTCAAGAACAAGAACACTGTATGACCATGAAGAAGAAAATGTGGTTACGGAAGATTCACAGACTGCAGAAAAATCAATTACAACAGATCCGTTTGTGGTTTATATCAGTGGTTCGGATACTAGAAACCTTACACTTACTACCAGCCGCAGTGATGTCAATATTCTTGCGGTTGTCAATCCGTCCACGAAGCAGGTGCTTCTTATTAATACACCGAGAGATTACTATGTGGATACGGCAGCGTCAGCAGGAGCAAAAGATAAACTGACCCATTGCGGAATGTATGGAATTGACTGTTCCATGGCAACACTTGGAAATCTGTATGATGAACATGTAGATTATTATGTGCAGATCAATTTTAACGGATTTAAGACACTTGTGGATGCGGTGGGGGGAATTACCGTAGAATCGGAAAAGGCTTTCCGCACCAGTGAGGGTGGATTTTATATTAACCGCGGAACCAATCAGTTAAACGGCACAGTGGCACTTTCCTATGTACGGGAGAGAAAGTCTTTTGCGGATGGGGACAATTCCAGAGGAAGACATCAGATGCAGGCAATCGAGGCACTGATTAAAAAGATTTCTTCCGGAACAACGGTGCTTGGTAATTATTCCGCAATCATGGACAGCATGTCAGGAATGTTTATGACAAGCATGAGCGCGTCGGATATTTCGGCACTGGTGAAAATGCAATTATCCGATCTGGCTGCCTGGAATGTAAAGTCTTATGCGGTTACAGGAACCGGCGGATCATCGACCACCTATTCCATGCCTACGAAACGGAGTTATGTCATGTATCCGGATGAGGTGCAGATAAAATATGCGGAGCAGCTTGTCAATAAAGTTGTTGAGGGTCAGATACTGACGGATGCGGATCTGGAGATTCCAGATAATATTGTACAGTGATGGAAAATTACAGTGAGGAAAAGATATGAAGTTCCGAAAAGAAACAGCTGAGAAAAAGAGAATCCGGCAGGTGATGGGAATGCTGCTGGCAGTGACCGTGCTGCTTGCGGGAACTCCGTATACCGCGGTGGCTGCGGATATTGTGAAGGATACGGATGGCATTGCATATGCACAGGATGCCGAAGGATTTGTTTACCAGATCCCAAAAGGGGCAACAACCAAAAAAGGCTGTACTATTTATATGTATACGGGGTCGAAAACTTCCGTTACATTTCCGGAAAAATGTAATGCTTATACCGTTACCGGTATCGGAACGGATCTCAGCCAGCTTATTCTGACAAATCTTTGTACGGTAAAGATTCCGTCCGGATATACTACGATAGAAAATCTGGCATTTCAGAATCAGACACAGCTGTACCGGATCGAGATCCCGGCAAGTGTAAAAACGATTGGAAAAGATGCATTTGCAGGATGCAACAGGACAAAACTCACAATTGTTACTCCTTATGGTTCTGCTGCGGAAACATATGCAAAAGCAAATGGTATCCATTACAGTAATCAAACCTCTTTACAGATAAAGGCAGGGTATAGTAAACTGTATGTCGGTGAGAACAGACAGATCGCAGTGTTGAATGCTTCTGTGACACCTGTCTGGAAGAGTTCCAACAACAGCGTAATGTCGGTAGATGCAGAAGGAAAACTGATTGCAAAAAAATCCGGAACTGCAAAAATAACTGCAACAATCGGAAAAAAGACATATACATATCCTTATACCGTGGTTACCCGGACACAGAAAAACGTGCTGGATATTATCTGGAATCATTACGTGACATCCGGGATGAGTGATTACGAAAAGGCAGTTGCCGCCCAGCAGTGGATGCAGCAGAATGTTTCCCCGAATGGAACATCGGTTCTGGCACAGAAAGCACTCGAGCAGGGCAAGGCAAATTATAAGGGGTTTTGTGAAGCTTATCAGTTGATTATGAAGCATTATGGCATATCCGCCAAAGTGGTCAACGGCAAAAAACACATGGAAAATTCTGTTGTGATTGCCGGCAAAAAATATAAGGCATCAACGCTGGAAACTTCAGCGAATGCAGATAAAACATATACTACAACATCCATTCCGGGACTTGCGGTGAACCGGGTAACCATGGTTCTTTCCAAAGGCAGGACCGGCACGTTTAAAGTGACCGGACAAAGCAAAGGAATTACCTGGTCCAGCAGCAACACGAAGGTTGCGGTAGTAAATGCCAGTGGCAAAGTGACGGCAAAGGGTACCGGCACAGCCAAAGTAACATTGAAAGTAAACGGGAAAACATTTGCCTGCACCGTTTGCGTAAATCCATGAAAAGATTGAAAGGAGAAATTGAAAGAATGAAAAAAGTAATGAAGAGGGTAATTACGGCATGTCTGGCTTTTGCCATGATTCTGGCGCTGGTGACACCGGCATCTGTGGAGGCAGCCACAAAGAATGAGAGCTTAACACTTTATAAGGGAGAAACCTATACCTGGTACCTTACCGGTGTGAAATCTTTAAGCAGTGCGTCAAGCACCAAGAAAGCAGTTGCAACAGTAAAAGCCAATAAATCGAAAAAGCAGTATACCATTTCTGCAAAGAAAGCAGGAACTTCGGTTGTAACTATAAAAGGGAAAGATTATTACGGACATACGCAGTCTTTAAAGATAAAAGTAACGGTTGCGGAGCCGAAGTTTGACCTTAAGCTTCAGAAACTGGATGGAAATTATATTCTGATCCGTGTGAAAAACAATACGAAGGCAACGTTTGACCGGTTGGCGGTACGCTACTCATTAAAGAACAGTTCCGGATCTGAGGTTGCAGCAAAAGATGAGATTGTTTATCGTGTAATGAGTGGAAAGACTGCATACGAAAGTATTTATGTCTCATCTGCGGCAGATGTTGATATTTCGCAGTCCAGTGTAAAGATTACGGCATTTGACAGAAATCCGGAACAGAAATATAAAGTGCTGGGAAAAGATAAGCTTTCCGTTACTGTCACAGATGAACAGGTATCAGATTCCAGTATTTCATTTAAGCTGAAAAAGGTAAACAAAACAAGTCAGTATGTGTATGGAGAAATTTATATTATCAGCTATGATGCAAACGGAACCATCATAGATGTATCTACCAGCTCCTTATACCTGGATAAAAAGGAAACAAAAACTACTTCGGAAACCGTTTACAAGAGCCCTTACAGCCATCCGAATTTCGACCATTATGAGATCGTATACGGTGGATACTATACAAAAAAATAAATTTCGGTCATTCTTAGATGATTATAAGGATAAGGGTGGAATCATTGTGATTCTGCCCTTGTTTTATTGAAAATGAGGGTGATAAAATAAAAAATTCAGAAAACGGTTAAGAAATGGAAAAGATGTCCGATATATATTGTGTAGGTAAACAAAAAGAACGCCAATCATGGAAGGGAGGCGCGTTACCGCAGCAATCAAGGACAGATATCAGACAATTGTACCCGTAGGAAGCATCATTGCGATTACCTATCAGTCTCCACGTGAGAATCATGGGGAATCCCAGATGAAGCAGAAGAAGGCATCGTTTGCAGGCATGCTGGATCAGCAGATGCAGATGCTCAGTGTGGGAAAGGAGGAGAACTCAACATTTCAGATCTATTGCTAGAATATGACGATTAGACGCCGTGTCGATACCAGAGTATACGATGCGGCGTTTTTGTGTTATGATACAACCATAAAGGAAAGCCGATAAAAGAAAGGAGCACAACATGATCAGAAATATTATCTTTGATGTGGGAAAAGTTTTAGTTTCCTATGAGCCGGATGCATACATGGAGAGTCTTGGGATCAGCAAAGAAAACCAGAAGAAAATAAATGACGCGATGTTTGAAAATCCACTTTGGGATGCGTCGGATCAGGGACTTGGAACACCGGATGAATTTTTACAGAAATTTATTGCGGGGGCACCGGAACTGGCAGAAGAAATCACAAAAATTCACAATACGATAGGAAATACTGTGGAACTATTCCCCTATGCCCTGGAATGGATTCTCGATTTGAAAGCAAAAGGATATCATGTGTACATTCTCTCCAATTATGGGGAAAACATGCTGAATCACACAGAAGATAAACTGAAATTTCTGCCGCTTATGGACGGGGGTGTTTTTTCCTATAAGATAAAAAAAATGAAGCCGGACCCAGAGATCTACGAATATCTGTGTGATGAATACTGGTTAGAACCTGAAGAAAGCGTATTTATTGACGATCGTCCGGTAAATATAGAAGGAGCAAAAAAATGTGGTATCCATGGAATTGTTTTTCGTTCCTATGAGCAGGCCAAAACGGAACTGGAGGAGTTTCTTAAGGAATTCTAATATTTCTGCGAAAATCTTTTCAAAAAACCAAGAGTGTGATAAAATGACATACGGCAATTGTTTTTTGGGAAAAATTGCAAGTGGAGAGAATTTAAAAATCTTGGGCGAAGCATAAGGTATGTATCGCAAGGAGTGCAGATCAGGAGGATAGGAAAATAATGGATTACAGACAGGAATATGAAAAATGGTGTAATGACCCGTATTTCGATGAGCAGACGAAAGCAGAACTGAAGGCAATTGCAGGAGATGATAAGGAGATCGAGGATCGCTTTTATCGTACGCTGGAGTTTGGAACGGCAGGATTACGTGGAGTAATCGGTGCGGGAACCAACCGTATGAATATCTATACAGTACGTCAGGCAACACAGGGACTGGCAAATTATATTCTGGCACAGGGAGGACAGGAGAAAGGTGTGGCAATCGCACACGATTCCCGTCTGATGGCAGATGAATTTACCGATGCAGCAGCACTTTGTCTTGCAGCAAACGGAATCAAAACATATGTGTTCAAGAGTCTGCGTCCGGTTCCGGAACTTTCATTTGCTGTCCGGACACTCGGATGTATTGCAGGTATTGTTATTACCGCAAGCCATAACCCGAGAGAATATAACGGGTATAAAGTATACTGGGAAGACGGCGCGCAGGTAACACCGCCACATGATACCGGTATTATGGCGGAAGTAGCAAAAGTAACTTCTTTTGACATGGTAAAGACCATGGAGAAGGAAAAAGCACAGGCAGAAGGGCTGTATCAGATCATCAGCGACGACGTGGATGAATCCTATTTTGCAGAACTGAGAAATTTATCCATTCATCCGGAGATCATCAAAAAGATGGCAAAGGATATCAAGATTGTTTATACACCATTGCATGGAACCGGTCTTGGCCCGGTTAAGCGTGTGCTGAGTGATCTGGGATTTGAAAATGTATACATTGAGCCACAGCAGGCAGTTGCGGATGGCCATTTCCCGACCGCACCGTATCCGAACCCGGAGAATCCGGATGCATGGGAACTGGCACTTAAGCTTGCAAAGGAAAAGGATGCAGATCTGGTTCTGGCAACGGATCCGGATGCAGATCGTCTTGGAGTATACTGTAAGGATACAAAGAGCGGGGAGTATGTAACCTTTACCGGAAATATGTCAGCCATGCTGATCGCAGAATATATTCTGGGACAGAAACGTGCAAACAATTCTATGCCGGAGAATCCGGTACTGGTAGAATCTATCGTTTCTACCGATATGGCAAAAGCAATCGCAAAAGCATATGATGTGGAGCTGGTAGAAGTACTGACCGGATTTAAGTATATTGGTGAGCAGATGCTGAAATATGAAAAATCCGGAGAAAAGAATTATGTGTTCGGATTTGAAGAAAGTTACGGATGTCTTCCTGGCACTTATGCAAGAGATAAGGATGCTCCGGCAGCTGTATGTATGTTGTGTGAGGTTGCTGCTTTTTATAAATCACAGGGAAAGACACTCTGGGATGGCATGATCGATATGTACGAAAAGTACGGATATTACCGTGAGGGAATCGCAACCATGACACTTAAGGGAATCGATGGTGCCGCACAGATTCAGCAGATTATGGATCGGGCAAGACAGAGTACTCCGGCAAAGCTTGGAGCGTTTGATGTACTTGCAGTCCGCGATTATAAGGCAGACACCCGTAAGGATTTAAAGACCGGGGAGGTGACTGCTACCGGACTTCCGTCTTCCAATGTCCTGTATTATGAGTTATCCGATAATGCATGGTGCTGTGTACGTCCATCCGGAACAGAACCGAAGATTAAATTTTATGTCGGTGTTAAGGGAGATACCCTGGATGGTGCAGATCAGATGCTGGAAGAATTAAAAGCAGAAGTGTTAAAGCACTTTGAATAATCGGTAGACAGTTATGATGAAAATATACATTTGTCCGCAATGTGGATGGCTCCGTATGGTTTCCAGACGAAAAGATGTCGAATGTCATCAGTGTGGGAACGCGCAGATGCGGCTGACCAATCTCGACCTGGAGAAATATACTTCCATGTCGGAACAGGACCGCGTCAGTTATGCAGACGCATGGCTGTATATACACAATAGGCAAAAGGATTAAAAAAATGGCAGATAATAGAAGAAGAAAAAAGAGAAGAAAGAAAAAGAAGAGCAGAAAGATTGTATTGTTTGTATTTGAAATTCTGCTTCTCGCAATCCTGCTTGTCGCTGCGTATTTTATTGGCATGGTAAATCGTGTGAAATATGAAAATATGAGTGAGACAGAGGCAGGAATTAATGATGATCTCAGCAAAGATACCTTGGAGTCTTTGGAAGGATATACCAATATTGCAGTGTTTGGTCTGGATAACCGGAGTGCAAATAACTACCAAGAGGGAAATTCCGATGTTGTCATGATTGCAAGTATTGATAATAAGACAAAAAATGTCAAACTGGTATCGGTATACCGTGATACATTTCTGTCAGTCGGAGGCGGCACTTATTTCAAGTGTAACAATGCTTATGCCAGAGGCGGGGCAAAACAGGCGGTTCAGATGTTAAATTCCAATCTGGATCTGGATATCAAGGAATATGTGTGTGTGGACTGGGCAGCTGTCGTAGAAGTGATTGATGATCTGGGAGGACTGGATCTGAATATTACCCAGGGCGAGATGAACCAGATCAACAAGTACAAGAAAGATGTGGACGGCGTAACCGGAAAGAATACCCCGAATGTGACACAGTACGGTCTGGTACATTTGGATGGAACACAGGCAACCACATATGCCAGAATCCGAAAACTTTCCGGAGATGATTTTAAACGTGCATCCCGTCAGAGAATTGTGCTGCAGGCAATGTTGGAGAAAGCAAAGAAAGCAAATCCGGCAACACTTGTCAAAATCTGTAACAGTGTGGTAGATGATATTTCCACAACACTTTCGCTGGATCAGATGGTGAGTCTGGCGAAAGATGTAACCAAGTACAAAATCAACAGCACCACTGGTTTTCCAACAGATCTGACTACGAAAAACATGCCGAGATGTGGAGATACGGTAATTCCGGCAGATCTTGTGACGAATGTAAAAAAACTGCATGAATACATGTTTGATGATGCCGCGTATACACCATCACAGACGGTGCAGGCAATCTCTGAAACGATTGTAAATACAACCGGAATCACGGCAGATTCTGCAAAGATTAATACATCGGATTATAACGAGACAGTAGGTGCCACAGGCACGGATGAGATCCAGAAGGGATCAGAAACTACTGGCGGAACAAATGTACAGTAATCAATTGGGGAATAAGAGTAGACCAATCGGCATGATTGGTCTACTGTTGTCATTGGAGAGGAAAGTCAATAAAGATAAAGGAGAATGTTTCCATGAACGAACAGGTAAAGAACAATATTATGGAGTATAAGCAGAAATATTTACAGAAACTGACAGATGCACAGGTGCCGGAGAAACTGGAAAAACAGCTGGAGGAAATGGACTGGTCCTGTCTGGAACTGATTCATCGGAAAAAACAGCAAAGAGGAACGTTTGCACCGCTGCAGGCGACCGAACTTTCTGAAATCCGAAAGAAGGAAGATCTGTATCGGGAAACGGGACTGAAAGCACTTCGGGAAGGAAAAGTCGGTGCGATTCTTCTGGCGGGAGGACAGGGTACCCGGCTGGGATTTGACAAGGCAAAAGGCATGTTTAATATCGGAGTGACGAAAACACTCTATATTTTTGAACAGCTGATAAAAAATCTGATGCAGGTAAAACATGAGGCAGGCGTGTGGATTCCGCTTTATATTATGACCAGTGAAAAAAACGATGCACAGACACGGGCGTTTTTTGAAGAACATGATTTTTTCGGATATGACAGCAGTTATGTGAAATTTTTTGTGCAGGAAATGGTTCCGGCGGTCGATTTTGATGGAAACATACTGATGGAATCGGAGGATTCTCTCGCGATGTCTCCGAATGGAAACGGTGGATGGTTTAAATCCATGCTTCGGGCACATCTGGATGAAGATATCCGGACACGTGGAATTGAATGGCTGAATGTTTTTGCCGTGGACAATGTATTGCAGAGGATTGCGGATCCGGTGTTTGTCGGGGCAACGATTTTGTCTGGATGTGTGTGTGGTTCGAAAGTCGTGCGTAAGGTTTCTCCGTATGAACGTGTGGGTGCAATGTGTCTGGAAGATGGAAAACCATCGATTGTCGAATACTATGAACTGACACCGGAGATGGCAGAGGCTGTCAATGAAAATGGTTCGCTGCTTTACGGGTTCGGTGTGATTTTAAATTATCTGTTCCGTGTGGATAAGCTGATGGAGCTTGTAAAAACAAATCTTCCGATGCATATTGTAGAGAAGAAGGTTCCGTATCTGGATGAAAGCGGTCAGCTGCAGAAACCGAAGGAGCCGAATGCCTACAAATTTGAAACACTCATACTGGATATGGTGTATATGATGGATAATTGTCTTCCGTTTGAGGTTGAGCGGGAAAAGGAATTTGCACCGGTGAAAAATGCGCTCGGAACTGATTCGGTAGAGTCTGCCAGAGAACTGTTAAAGAAAAATGGCATTGCAATTTAACAGGGATTTACAAAATTTACAGAACTTTGTCACAATTTGAACACAGTTGACAGGTAGAATTCTCCTTAGAAAACAGGAAAGGAGTTTTTCATTATGGATAACAACTATTATAATAATATGAATCAAAATCAGAATCAGAGTACACAAAATAATCAGAATGGATACAATCCGTACAATAGTAACAGTCAGGGACAGACATACCAGAATACATCATACAATGCGTACAATCCGTATCAGCAGCCGACCGGAGGCTCGGCACCCCGGAAACCGCGTCGCAGGTCCGGATTTGGAGCTACCATTGGTAAGTGTGCGGCAGTTGCTCTGGTCTTTGGTCTGGTAGCCGGAGGTGTATTTACCGGGGTCAGCTATGTAGGAACCAAAGCGCTGGGAGTTTCCGGACAGAATGTAAGCAGTTCAAGGAGTTCTTCTTCCGCGAAAGTCAGCCAGACGAGTACCGGCAATGCAGCGGATCTTTCCGATGTTTCCGCAATCGCAAAAGAGGCAATGCCGAGTATTGTGGCAATTACAAATACCGGAACAGTATCCTATCAGACATTCTGGGGGACACAGCAGCAGCAGAGTGAGAGTGCAGGGTCCGGTATTATTATCAAACAGGACAGTAAATATCTTTACATTGCAACAAACAACCACGTAGTCGCAGATGCCGATTCACTGAAAGTGCAGTTTGTGGATAACGAAACCGTAGAATGTAAGGTACAGGGCACCGATGCTTCGGATGATCTGGCAGTGGTTAAAGTACCGCTGAGTGATATTAAAGATTCTACATTAAAAGAGATCAAGGTAGCTTCGGCAAACGAGGATTCCGAAACTCTGGAGGTTGGTCAGGGCGTTATCGCCATCGGTAATGCACTTGGTTATGGACAGTCCGTTACCAACGGTATTATCAGTGCGCTGGGACGAACCGTTACCGTGCAGGATGAGCAGACCGGAGAGACGGTGGTCAATAACAACATGATCCAGACCAATGCAGCAATTAACCCTGGCAACAGCGGTGGTGCGCTGCTGAATGCAAGCGGAGAGGTTGTTGGTATCAACTCTGCAAAATATTCCGATACGAGTGTAGAAGGATTTGGTTATGCAATCCCGATGTCAGATGCCATGCCGATCGTTGAACAGCTGATTGAAAAAGGACAGGTAGATCAGTCAAAGGCTGCATTCCTCGGCATTCAGGGACAGGATATTTCCTCCAGTGTTGCCAGTGCTTATAACATGCCGCAGGGGGTATATGTATATCAGGTTGTTTCCGGATCACCGGCAGAAAAAGCAGGACTTCGTCAGGGCGATATTATTACAGAATTTGACGGTCAGACAATTACAGGTATGACGCAGCTGAAACAGCTGATCGCATCCCACAAATCAGGGGATGAAGTAAAAATGACGATGGAACGGCTGGGAAATGGCTACAAGGAAAAATCCATTACCGTGACACTTGCAGCACAGTCCGATTTTGTATCCGAGAGCAGTTCCGATAATTCTAATGATTCTCAGAACTCACAGGATTCCGGTAACTCCGGCGATTCCAGAAACTCGGAAAATTCCGATAATTCCGGCAACTCCGGTTTCTTCGATGGATTTGGTGGATCAAATAATTAATGACAAATTGCATAAGATGCGCTATAATAGATTGTCCGAACATAATTCGGGCAATCTATTTTGTATTTTAAAGCAACACTGCCTGTGGTAGCAGGATAATGCCATGGGGTAGTTGCAGTTTTAGAAACAGGAGTCAGACAAAAATGAATAGGATAAAAGATTTGATCATTCAGTTCTGTAAGTTTGGTGCGGTCGGTGGATTGTGCTTTGGCATTGATTATGGACTGATGATCTTTTTGACAGAGACACATATCATGCATTATTTTGCATCCAGTGCCGTGTCGTTTACCGTATCCGTTATTGTGAATTATATCCTGAGCATGCGTTTTGTTTTTATTGGAAAGGAAGACATGACGAAGGCACAGGAGATGGTTATTTTTGTGGCACTCAGTATGATCGGGCTTGTGATGAACCAGATGATCATGTGGTTTGCCGTAGAACATTTAGGAATGTTTTATGCAGTAGCAAAAATATTCTCCACCATGTTAGTTACTACGTATAATTTTATCTCCAGAAAAAGATTCCTGGAAGCATAAGCCGGGGTTGGAGAGTTAGGAGGATGTATGAAAAAGAAAAGAATTGTAATCGCATTGGGACATGAAGCTCTTGGAAGTACACTGCCGGAACAGCAGAAGGCAGCTGCGCGTACTGCAAAAGCAGTTGTGGATTTTATCCGCGAAGATTATCAGGTGGTTATTACACACAGCAATGGACCGCAGGTTGGCATGATCCATACGGCAATGAACGAATTCTGCCGTCTGTATCCGGAATATACAGCAACTCCGACATCTGTCTGCTCTGCGATGAGTCAGGGATATATCGGATATGATCTGCAGAATGCCATTCGTACCGAGTTATTAAACCGCGGAATCTATAAGACAGTTTCTACGGTTCTGACACAGGTTGTCGTTGATCCGTATGATGAGGCATTTTATCATCCAACCAAAGTGATTGGTCGTGTGATGACAAAAGAAGAAGCAGAGGAAGAAGAAAAGAAGGGGAATCATGTGACAGAGGTGGAAGGCGGATACCGCCGTATTGTGGCATCTCCAAAGCCAATGGATATCGTGGAAATTGATGCAATTTCCGCACTGTCCGATGCCGATCAGGTTGTCATTGCCTGTGGTGGAGGTGGAATCCCGGTTCTGGCACAGAACAACCGTCTGCAGGGAGCCAGTGCTGTCATTGAGAAGGATCTTGCAGCCGGAAAGCTTGCAGAACTTCTGGATGCGGATATGCTGGTGATCCTTACGAGTGTAGATAAGGTTTGCCTGAATTATGGCAAAGAAGACGAGGTAAAGCTGGATACCCTTTCTCTTGCCGATGCAAAGAAATATCTTGCGGCAGGAGAATTCGGAGAAGGAACCATGGCACCTAAGATTGAAGCTGCAATTGACTTCATTGGAGAGTCTGCGATCCGCTCTGTTCTTGTAACCAAATTAAATAAAGAAGCAGGAGAGATTACCGGTGGTATGGGAACTCTGATCAAGAAATAGTAGTTTTTTGCAGGAGGCACAAAATGAATCGAATTAAGAGTTTTACAATCAATCACAATCTTCTGATGCCGGGATTTTATATTTCCCGTGAAGATGGGGATGTGATTACCTATGATCTGCGTACGCGCAAGCCGAACGCAGGAGATTATATGGACAATGCAACCATGCATTCTCTGGAGCATATGTTTGCTACCTATATTCGCAATTCCAGGATGGGAAATGAAGTTGTCTATTTTGGACCGATGGGATGTCAGACCGGATTTTATCTGCTGGTTCGTAACAGCAGAAGTCCGAAAGAAGTGTTTGCTATGACAAAAGAGGTTTTGAGACAGATTTATGATCATAAAGGAGAGGTATTCGGTAAGTCTGCAATTGAGTGCGGACATTATGAAAATTTATCTCTCGCAGCGGCAAAGGCAGAAGCGGCAACCTATCTTGCTGTGCTGGAAGAACAGACAAATATGGATTTTACATATCCGGAATAAAACAGATTGCAGGAGGAAAAGATACATGAGAATCGGAGTAATTGGTGCGATGCAGATTGAGGTGGATAACCTGAAAGCATCCATGAGTGATATCAGCACGAAAGAATACAGTGGTGTCACCTATGTGTGTGGAACCATTGGGGACAAAGAAGTGGTTGCAGCAGTGTGTGGAATCGGCAAGGTGTTTGCCGCGATCTGTGCGGAGGCAATGATTCTGGAGTTTCATGTGGATTATGTGATCAATATCGGTGTGGGTGGTACGCTTTGCAAAGAACTTGGCGTAATGGATGTTGCTGTGGCAGATAAGGTAGTGCAGCACGATATGAATACGACACCTCTGGGAGATCCGGTTGGACTTCTTTCCGGTATCAACGAAGTGTATCTGCCGACAGACGAAAAAATGTGCAGACTGCTGGGCAGCTGCCTGGCAGAAAAAGGAATTCACTATCATGTCGGAACGATTGCCACAGGGGATCTGTTTGTCAGCACACCGGAGCAGAAGACAAAGATTCATGAGAGGTTTGATGCGATTGCCTGTGAGATGGAAGGCGGATCTATCGGACATGTCTGTTATGTAAATAAAGTTCCGTTTGCAATTTTACGTTCCATTTCGGATGGAGAGGGAGCTTCTATGGATTATGCAACATTTGCAGAGAAAGCAGCACTGCAGTCAATTCTTGTGGTGATTGATTTCATTCAGAGAGCGGATGAGCTGCAGGCATAAATTGCGTCTAAATTTTTGGAATGGTACATATACTCTACAAAGACATTTGATGGAGTTATTATGTTCAAAAAAATACATCGTGAATTAAAAAAAGAGTCATGCAGGAAGATCGGAAACGGTTTTCTTGTTATGGCTCTTATTTGCTGTCTGATGTTTGTCTCGTATCAGGCGACATCTGCAGTGATTACAAGTGCTAAGGTCGGGGATCGTGAACTTCCGATTTACTGTGTAGACACAACAGAAAAGAAAGTAGCACTCAGCTTCGATGCTGCATGTGCTGATTGTAGTTTACGCAAATTGTGATATGTATTCCCCAGTATATATGGGGAGTTAGAAATGTATTGAGATTAGATAGCCTTTTTCTCCAAGTCCTCACAGTAAACGCTTGAAAATAAATGTTCCAGCTCATTTCCGAAGTTGTATGAGATTTTAAGTTTGCGGTTTTCATAAACTGTTATCTGGTCTATCATCTCCACAATAATATCTCTGTCTAATTCTTCAATGTCTTTCAGTTCCAATAACCGCATTAACCACGGTGTTTCAAAAACATCTTCTGTTACACTTTCTTTTTTCTTTTCTTCCAGCGTTTCAATCTGTTTGGAGTAAAGCGTTTCTTTTTGTTGATAGTCCTCTCGATAAGAAAGAAATTCTTCTTTAGAAATCAGTTCGTCTTTGTAATCTTCATAAATTGACTTTTTCAGTTTCTTTACTCTTTCAAGTTCTGTTTTTAACTTTGTCAGTTCTATGTCAGTTGATTTTCTGATTTTTGTTGCTGTGAAAGATTGTGATTTTACAAGTTCCTGCAAGTTCTCTACATTGCGGATAATCTGCTTTAAATCTCCCAGCACAATGTCATTCAATACTTGAAACGGGAGAGTATGCGGAGTACAATAATCCTTTCCGCTTCTTTTGTAAGTTCCACAATAAAATGAATAAGTCTTACTTCCGTCAGCACGTCGCCAGAAATTTTTCATCATTGCCCGACCACAATCGCCACACTTGATAAAACCAGCAAAGATATTTTTGTTTGTTTCCAAATCAATATCCCTATGCTTTTTCGTCAGCAGTTTTTGTACCTTATCCCACAGTTGACGGTCTATAATCGGTTCATGTGTACTTTCAACTCTTATCCAGCTTTCTTTTTCAACTGGTCGCTGTTTACTTCTCATACGCTGATGTTTCTTCCCTTGTATCATGTTTCCGATATACATTTCATTTTTCAACATGATATTTACCGTTGAATACGTCCAATAGGAAGTTTTCTCTAAACGGTTGCAATTCTTATAATTTTCGCCGTTGAGCTTTTTATATTCCGACGGACAAAGGATACCCTCTGCATTTAATATTTTTGCAATGCTTTGTTTTCCTATCCCTTGTGCGTACATACTAAATATCCGTTTCACAACTTCGGACGCATATTCATCAATCACAAGTTTATTCTTATTTGCAGGAGATTTCTTATAGCCATAGCTTGTAAATGCTCCGATAAATTCTCCTGCTTTCTGCTTTGATTTTACAGTCGCTTGAACTTTATTAGAAATATCTCTGGCATACTGTTCGTTAAATATATTTTTAATAGGAAGTAACATATCGTATGCCTGCTTCATACTATCAATATTATCTGTTACAGAAATAAAACGAACATTAAGCTCTGGAAATATTCTTTCCAAATATCGCCCCGTATCAATGTAATCTCGTCCAAAACGGGAAAGGTCTTTTACAACAACACAATTTACCTTGTTATCTTCAATGTCAGCAATCATTCTATGAAAGTCTGGTCTATCGAAATTCGTTCCCGTAAAACCGTCATCAATATAAACATCATATAAGATAAAGTCATCATGCTTATTCACATATTCTGTTAAAAGTTTTCTCTGATTTCCTACACTATCGCTTTCTTCCTTATCTCCGTCCTCTCGTGATAATCTGATATAAATAGCTACGTTAAATAAGCTTGAACCTTTTTGATAAATCATTTTTCCACCTATTCAACTGCCGTACCTATAATAATATCATACAATAAAGTACGGCTTCTTTCCATGATTTTCAAAGGTTTTCCCCTCTTGATATGCGTTTTTAATATGAGATTTCACGATACGGATAAGTAATTCTTCTACAGAAAATTTACATAAAAATTCCCGTTCTACGATATATTGTGCAGGTTCTTTTTTAGCCAAGTTATCAGCCCCCTTAGTTAGCTATCTATTCTCAACATACGCACATAGGCTTATCCAATATGCGTATTTTTCAAAATATTACAGAAGCAGACAGACGGCTTTGGAAAGCTTCGTTAGTATCTCAACTATTCCCATTCTTGTGGGCAGAACCGCACCATGCGGACGTATCATTATTCTGTGATAGCAGGTCATGGCAAAACGACCATTCCACAAGTCGCTCTCGGATCAACTGCGTTGGTCGCTCGCTTTCTTGTCGGAAAGGTCATGGCGTACAGTCCCCGTGGCTCGCTGTATCACAAACGTATCTGTCTGCTTTATTCAGTTGTCAAAGAACCGTCAGCTAAAGTATGTTGCTTTCATGTAAAAGCAGGGGCAGAGCAGGAAAGAGGGGGAACAAATCATGCTCTGCGGTTACTGCTTGTTATTCTTCGGTTTCTAAAGGAATGTCAAAGTCCAAAATCATTTTGATAAGGGCTTCTCTGATACGTCCCTTTAATTCCATGTCTACGACTATGCAGACATTACCATATCTGTCATAGAATGGACGCAAACAACATTTTGATATGTACGGGTCATAAAATGACAGTATCTTTTCAATCGAATTTACGTTGCCGTCCACAGCCGACGAGATAAGGTAAAATGACGGGCATGTGTTATTCATCATTCATGTTCTCCTTTAATTTTTTCTTGAGTTCTTCCTACTGCGAAACGATGTTGAACGGTTAATCTTTAATCTGTCGCCGATTTCTGTATCGCTTATGCCTAAGAAGAAATACATCAACAAGATTTCTCTGTCTTTTTCAGACAGATACTTAATCGCTTCTGCTAAATCATCATCAAGGACACGAACCTCAATACCGCACACATCAAAGGCGGTATAATCACTTTCGTATTCGTCCCAGACAGCCAGCTTTTCCACGACGATTTCTGGAAGTTCACAATAGGAAATTTCCTTATTTCTTCGTCGCTTTAATTCTTTGCGATAATTAAGGACAATGCCTTTCACTACACGTTTGAGCTTGCATTCAAATTGACATTGTATCGTTCTTTGGAAGTCCGACGGTTTCATATCATCACACCCCCTTTCCGTTATGACGTGAAAAGTGTTTATCCCTCTTTCCGCACCATATCTGTACGGTAAGGTGTGATTTGTTGCAGGAATTTGAAAAAAATCGAAAAAAATTTTTTCGGGTGCAAAAAAAGCCCGCACAAAACATATAGTCTGTACGAGCTTTTAAAGCTGTGAGATATTCAGTTATTGATAAAATGCTGTTAGGTAGTGTATGAGTGTATAAACTTATGCTTAAAACTTTCCATAACACAAGCCCCCTTACAGCACTTGATTTGTATTAAATCTTTGTCTTTGTTAATATAAGTAAATAATTTTGCTTTTAATAATTTATTTTTTTATTACAATTCTATGTTGTTTTTCATAATATGTCAAATTTCTTTTTACCATGCAGAGCTGTTTGGTATGTTCTTTTTGAATTATACCCTGATTACAGTTTCAACTAGATAGCATGAAGCAGAAAGATTTTAAAAACTATATTGCTGTTGATAAACGAATGAAAATATGATATTCTATAAATAATAAAAATGGCTGAAATAAAATAAAAAAGGAAAGGAAGCGATACCAATGTTCATATAATAAAGTAGGACAATAGAGTATTCCATTTCACTAAATTATTCAAGGAGGTATAAATTTATGTTAAAGAAGAAATTAATCGTATCTTTTGCACTGGCAACTATACTTTGTATAACTCCAATAGCTTCGGTATTTGCCGCTGAAACAACTCCACCAGCATTGACACAAGAAGAGTTGGAAAATGCAACATTGGCAGACACGCCTACTAATGATTCACAAAATGTTCCTATGCCTAGATCAAAAAATTCAAAATCATATAGTATACCTGGTGGAAAAGGAACTATAACCTCTAATGCTTGGCGTTCTACCAGTGCTACATCATCAGGAAATACATATCAATGGGATTATCAAGTATCGGCTGTTTATTCAGGAAACTATGCCGTTTCTTCTATTAGAACTACATGGAGAGGTTCTGCTTCTCTTAGAAATTCTGCTTCTATAGATTTGGGCATTTCTGATTCAGGTGTAAGTGCAGGTGGTGGTTCATCTTGGCAGAACGTTAATACAGTTACTAAATATTGGGAAAATACAAATGGAGCAAAAGAATCTAGTTATCGTTCAAATATGGTAGTTACGCCTAAAAAAGATTATCGGTCAGGAACTATCTCAATTACTAATACAGCTAGAGTAAAATTAAGCAAAGATGCAAAACCATACGAAATTAGTGCTAGTTGTTAATTACTAACTAACTCTTAAGAAAGGGGAATGTGATAGTAGTCACATTCCCCTTTTTAAAACTAATTATTATAAGGAGATGAAATCTAATGAAAAAAGTATTGCTAATATTATTTTGTATAATATTTTGTGGTTTAGCAGGGTGTAGCAGTAATAAAAATAATGCAAACGTTCATACTGATTATGATTGGCTACCTACTACCAAAAACAAAAATGAAATATTATTATATGATAAATATGACCAGCGAATAGTCGCATACAATAAAAAAAGCTATAATATAACCGAAAAGAATACTACACAAAATTATATGCAGTTTGAATTTAGTGATTTAATGGCAAATATTTATACGACAGGACATAGTATAGAAAATAATTACAAAATTATCGAAAAGGAGAATAAAACAATTAAAACTCTTTATGAGATGAAAGAAAATGAAGCAATTTTTCCATTGGCATACCAAAATGAAAACAATATGTATTTTTTGAAAACGGCATATAACCCAGACGGGAATGAAATCTACGAAGAAAGAGTAATCTGCCAATTTGAATTAGAGTCAAAGCAGTTAAAGGAAATAAAATCCACTCAAGGGTTACTTGTTTCTAATGGTGTAATTGTTGATGATATACTGTATTTTACAGTGTATAATGAAACAAATGACAATTACGATTTGTACTCTCTTAATATCAACAATATAGATAAAGTGGACTTAATCAATAAAGGATTGGTAACAGGAGAAGTGTATAATAATAACGGGAAATTATGGGTTAGCGATAAAAACAACCTTTATGACTATGAGGATAATTCGATACAATTCCCTAAAAAGATATTAAACTATTTTTACCTTGATAAGTTGTTTCAAATCGACATAAATAATGAGGGAGATTTAGAACTAACCATTACAAATATAACAACAAAAAATACAGAAAATACATTTGACAAAATAGTTGATGTTCGAGCGGAAAATAATAAAATATATATTTATACCTTGGACGAAATGACGGAATTAAATTAGGAGGAAAATAATGATTAAACTAAATCATATTAGAAAAGTAAGACAAAATCGAATTATCCTAGATGATATTGATTTTTCTTTTAAAGATAAACAACACTATGTTATTTTTGGAGAAAGCGGTAGTGGGAAAACAACACTTTTAAATATCATTGCTGAATATGAAAAAGCTGATAGCGGTACTTTAGAAATAGAAAAAGAAAGAAACTTAGAATATTTATTTCAGGATAATTTATTATTTTCCAACATTACTGTTAAAGAAAATATGTTAATAAAATGGGAAAGTGTCAATCAGAACATAGATGAATTTGAAAAAGAATATACATTTGCCTTAAAGTTATTTTCAATGGAAAAATTTGCGAATGAAAAAGTATATACTTTATCGGGTGGCGAAAAAAAACGTGTCGAGTTAGCACAAGTGTTCTTAATGAAACCAGATATTGTTTTATTTGATGAACCAACGTCAAGTTTAGATTCAGATAATAAACGTTTTATTATAGAGGCAATAGAAAAAAATTTTAGAAATTCTATTGTTATTTTGGTAAGCCATGACGAAAAAGAGTATTTTCGCAATTTTACATTATTAGAATTAAAAAGAGGGAGGTTAAATGTATATGAATAAAAAAAAGATTTCTAAAATCATTGCAAAAAAAACAAGCTTATACCTAAAAATCTCAATGTCCTTGTTTGTTTTATCATTGGTACTTTTAACGACAGCAGTTATTTTTGTGCAACAACAATATATGCAATTAAGAAAAGATTTTGTTGATAATGCTAATACACATATCATATCTGTTAGCAGAGTGCAAGGAGATAAGCCGAATATAACATATCCATTATCTTTTGAAGATAAAGAAAATATAAATGACATAATAGAAAACTATAATGGCACTTCTACATTTAGTGAATATGTCATTCCTTTTGGGATTAGCGACACAAATGATGAAACCTACTTTATAAAGGGAGTAGACAATAGTTTTCTTGAACACTCAGGAATTAAAAAAATCAATGATAATGAAGCAATAGTATCAAATGAACTAAACGAGAAAAAAGTTACTCTTAAAATCCCTCATATCAATGTGGAAGATGGTGGTTTTACCTCAGATTATAGAACGGATTTAGATTTATCATTCATTCCTACTTCAACAGTTCAAAAGCCGTTTGATGAATTTGATATAAAGCCAGATACAATCATAGTTAATACTAAAACTTTTGAAAAAATTGTTGAAACGATGTACCAAGTTTCATGGCAAGAATTTCAAAAAAATAGTATAGCCGAAAATCCGTATGGAATTGAAGTGTTTGATGAAATAAATGTGTATGTTGACGATTTAAAAGATATAAAGGACGTTGCTAATCAATTAAGAAATCAGTATGAAATAAACTATGTTCTCGGTGCTTTTGAAGATTTGCAAAGTTCTTTAAATCAGTCATATATGATATATGCCTTACTTTTAATTTTTATTCTCATAGTTACTGGCATAAATACAATAATATCTTTCCGAGGATATTTGTATAGTATGCAGAAAGATATGGGGATTTTTAGACATTATGGATATAGTTACTCGCAAGTATATAATATATATAAATCTCTTATAATTACCCCATACATAAAGATTGTTGGAATAGTAGCAATATATTCTTTTGTTATCAGCTTGATATTGTTAAAACAAGATTTTATAAAACCGTTTGTTTTAGCGTTTGTTTTAATTGTTTTTTTTGTAGGAATAATTTTAATTAGTTTGTTGCTCATTCTTAGCAAATTATCAAAAAAAGAAATTATAATACTACTAAAACAATCTAAAGAAGTAGAATAATAAAATCAAGGAACAGTACAAAATGCTAAATGTACTGTTCCTTATCTTTGCTATCTAACAATCTTCCAGTTGTGCCTTTTGTAAGTCCGTCTAATTTGACAGTATCAACGATTGTAACCTCTTTTCCTGCAAGGATAGTCTTTTCGCCGTCTTTGCTGGTCGCTGTGGTATGAATAGAGATTTCTTTTTCGTATTCATCAGTCAGCGTTCCTAAATCAATCACAAGGT
>OMGY01000263.1_pt1 | contig 63086 bp, 60 predicted proteins | sample 1674461 | NCBI WGS metagenome assembly OMGY01 (sample SAMN05578579, study PRJEB25193) | human gut metagenome | biome: Human Microbiome; feature: human-associated habitat; material: feces | host: Homo sapiens | place: USA:Birmingham | reverse complement strand
TTAATTCCACGATTTTCAGCTCTGTGTTTTAAAATTAATATATTTCCAACATCACCATATACGTTTAATAAATCAGGATAAAGGTGACAAATATTTAATTCCATAATAGCCTCCTAAACACTACCAAAGGTTTTTTATATAACCCTTAGAATGTAAATACTTTCTGTAATTTATCATTGCTGTATAAGTTGCAAGGATATATATTTTTTTGTTTTTACCATTTTTGATTTGTTCAGTTAATTTTTCATATTCTTCTTCAATAACAAACTTAGATGGAGAAATACCAGCAGTTTTTAGCCTTACTGCCATATCAAAAGTTCTAAGACCTGATACATAAACTTCATCTAAAGGTGTATTATTTAAATTTTCAAAATTAACATCCCAAATCCAAGAAACATCTCTACCATCAGCATAATTATCATTTAATAAAAATGCACAAGAGAAGGAATCTTTATTTAAGCAAAGGGTGTCTAAAGCTTGATTATATCCAGCTGGATTTTTAACTAAAATAAATTTTGCTTCTTTGTCATCTATATTTATTATTTCTTGTCTTCCAAAACTAGAACTTTGATTTTCTAAAGATTTTTTTATACAAGCATCATCAATATTAAGTTCTTTTGCTATTGAATAAGCACAAAGAGCATTATAGATGTTATATACACCAGATTGACCTAAGAAGATTTCAGTGTTTCCAAATTTAACAGTAGAGCTTTCTGCTGTTAATTCTACAATTTCGTCTACACCATACTTAATAGCAGGATGAGTATAACCACAGCCTGTACAGTAATAATCTCCTAAATGATTATATGTAACAAAGTTATAACTATAAGGAGTTTTGCAGAACTTACAGAACTTTGAATCTGCATTAACATCAATAGTTTTATTTTCGTTTATTGGTGTTTTAAATCCATAAAATACTAATGGATTCTTCACATCAAGCTTTCCAAGTAATGATTCATCACCATTTAAAACTAGCTTACTTTCAGGTACAAGAGTTATACCCTCTAAAATTTTAGTTAATGTTGTATAAACTTCTCCATATCTATCAAGTTGATCCCTAAATAAATTTGTTACAGTAATTATTTCAGGATTAATATACTTTGTTATAAATTTTAAATTAGCTTCATCTACCTCTATAATTGCATATTTATTTTCATCTTTATTGAAGAATTTATAGTTTTCAACGAAAGTAGTAACTATACCTGGGAAAAGATTAGCCCCTGTGTTATTAGTTATTACTGGGTAACCTTTTTCTTTAATGATGTTATAAATCATGCTTGTAGTAGTAGTTTTACCATTAGTTCCTGTAACTAATACTACTTTATATCCCTTAGATACAGTTGCTAAAATGTTATTATCTAATTTTAATGCAACTCTACCAGGAAAAGTAGTACCACCTTTTAAAATGGTTTTAGTAAGAAATAATGTGAATTTTGTTGCTAATATACTGAGAATTGACTTAATATTAATTTTCTTCACCACCTACAATAGTTTATTTACATTATTAACAATAATATTGAACTATAATCATTTAATAATAATATTACAGGATATTTCCAAACCTATTGATTTAATAATTGCAAAATTTGCAATTAGGGTTAATAAAACTAACAAGAAAATATAGTTCGTTGCTTAAATAATATATTTAGGTTGTTAATTAAGATTTAGAATTCCGATTATAAGTTAAATTATAATATTCTTTTAAAGATTATATCAATACTAAAATAGTATATCATAAACTTAGATTTTAACAAATGCATCTTAACAGGATATTTAAATTAAATTAAAAAAAAATAGAATAAATTATATAAATATGAATAATTATTTAACATTTCCCTATACAATATTGACAGTCAATTTGCATGAGAAGATAATATATTAAAAAACTAAATAGGAGATGATAGTTTTGAAGAAGTTTTCGTTTGTCGATAAAGAAGGTAAAGAAATTAAATGTTATAAATGGGAAGTTAAAGGTGAAGCAAAGGGAATAATACAGATTTCACATGGAATGACTGAGTATGCTTGTAGATATGATTATTTTGCAAATAAACTTACAGAACATGGCTTCATAGTATATGCACATGATCATAGAGGGCATGGAGAAACTTCTAAGGAAGATGAAGAAAGAGGTTACATAGCTGATAATGAAGGTTTTGATATGCTTGTTGAAAATGTTAAAGAACTTACAGATATAATAAAGAAAGAAAATGAAGGTTTACCTTTAATATTATTTGGGCATAGCATGGGTTCTTTTGTAAGTCAAAGATATATTGAGTTATATGGTAAAGAATTAGATGGAGTAATATTATCGGGAACAAATGGAAGACCTGAATACATAACAAAATTAGGAATATTAATTTCAAAAGTTGAAATGATGATAAGAGGAAGAAAAGCTAAAAGTAAGATAATGGACAAGTTATCATTTGGAAACTTCAATAGAAGTTTCAAACCTAATAGAACAAATTATGATTGGCTATGCTCTGTTGATGAGGAGGTGGACAAGTATATAGAAAGCGATTACTGTGGATTTATTTGTACAACATCATATTATTATGATTTAATAAGAGGATTATGGAAGATTAATAAAAAAGAAAACTTAGAATTAATCCCTAAAGATTTACCAGTATTAATTTTTGCTGGCGATAAGGATCCAGTAGGAGATTTTGGTAAAGGTATAAAAAGATTATATGAATGCTATAAAGAATTAGGAATACATGACTTGAAATATAAATTATATAAGAATGGTAGACATGAAATGCTAAATGAAAGTAATAAAGATGAAGTTATTTTAGATATATTAAATTGGACGAATAGAATTGTAAAGGTTAATGAAAAAGTAACAAACTAAAAATATATTATTCATAAACATTATTTACTGTTAAGTAACATATATTTTATTAGTAAATAAAAGGGGGGATGTTTGTGAGAAAAAAGAAGAAACCTAAAGTTAAAAAGTCGATTAATAGAAGAAAGAATATATTTAAAGAGATATTTTGCGTTAATGGAAAGTTTGAATTTATAGGTTTATTAAAAAATATTATGATGCCTGTTATTGGGAGTTTGATAGTAGGCTTTGTTACTAAAAATTCAATGAGTATATATGATGTATTAAAAAAAAGTATTCTTACGCCGCCTAATTTAGTTTTTAGGATAGTATGGATTGCTTTATATATTTTAATGGGTATTGCTGCTTATAGAATATATATGAATAACAAGCAAGGGAAAAATGATCATGGAGGATATTTTAATTATTTAGTACAACTTTTAATAAGTTTTCTATGGGCAATTATATTTTTTAATTTAAGATTATATGGTATTTCATTTATATTAATATGTATTTTGCTTTTACTAATAGTAATAACTACAGTTAAATTTTTTAAGGATGACAAAATAGCTGGAGCATTGATGATTCCTTATATTTTATGGGTTGTATTTGCAACATATTTATCACTTTATATTTGGATATTTAATGAAATGTAATTAATAAAATTTGAATTATAAAAATAAATAGGATAAAATATAAATCTGGTAATGATGTAAATACGGATTTAAGGAGAAGAGTATTTTGAAGAAAGTAATAATAGCAGAAAAACCATCAGTTGCTAAAAATATAGCGGATGCATATAAGATAAAAACTAGAAGAGATGGGTTTTATGAAGGCGACGATTATTTAGTTACTTGGGCTTTTGGTCATTTACTTCAATTGTATGATGCAAAGGATTATGATGAAAATATGAAGGGATGGAGAATGGATAAATTCCCTTTTATTCCTGAAGGTTTTAAGTATAAAATAAAATGTGATAGTAGTAATAGAGAAGTTGTTGATAAAGGTGCAGAAAAACAAATAAATATTATTAAAGGATTAATTGACAGAGATGATGTTGATGGAGTAATTTCTGCAACAGACTTTGATAGAGAAGGTCAGGTTATCTCAGATGAATTATTTATCCATTATGATATAAAAAAGCCTATTTATAGACTTCTTCTTAATGAATGGACAGAAGATGAAGTAAAGAAGGGAATGGCAAATTTAAAGCCTAATAGTGAAATGAAACCACTTCAAGATGCTGGAATAGGAAGACAGTTGGCAGATTGGACAATAGGTATTAATTTGACATCTGTTGCAACATTAAGATATGGTGCTAGTGAAAAAAAGACAATTAACATAGGTAGAGTTTTATTGCCTACTTTAAAGATAATTTATGATAGGGATAAAGAAATTGAAAATTTTAAGGAGTCTTCATATTATAAGTTATTAATTAATTTAAAATCAAAAGATAATATAGAGTTTGAAAGTCTTTATTATGAAAATGCTTCTGAAAAGTTTGAGAAAAAAGAGTATTTAGACAATTTAAGTAAATTATTAAAAGAAAAGCAAGCAGTAGTTGTAGACAAAGAAATTGAAAAGAAGAGGGAATATCCACAAAGTCTTTTTAATCTTTCTAATTTACAAGGATATATAACTAGTAAATATAAAGGATGGACTTCAGATAAGGTATTAAAGGTTGCACAGGGGTTATATGAAAAAAAACTTATAACATATCCTAGAACTGCAAGTAGTGTATTAGAAGAAAGTTTAGTTGATAAAGCAAAAAAAGTGCTTGAAACCCATAAAAAAGGTTTACCTTATGAAGATCAAATAAAATTCGTTCAATCTAAAAGAGTTTTTGATAATTCTAAGGTTGAGAGCCATAGTGCTATTACTCCTACATATGTAATACCAAAAGGATTAACTACAGATGAACAACATGTTTATAATGCTATAAAAAATAGATTTATAATGCAATTTATGCCTGTTGCCCAATTTGAGGAAACGAAAATAACATTAAAAGTTAACGACGAACAGTTAAAAGGCGAGTTTATTTCTAAGGGAAAAGTAGAAATAGTTAAAGGATGGAGAGTAGTTGAGAAAATAGAATCAAAAGATACAATCCTACCTTTAGTTGAAAAGGGTGAAAATTTAGATATAGTAGATAGTAAGGTTAATAAAGTGACAAAGAAACCACCGAAGTATCATACAGAAAAAACTCTTTTAAGAGTTATGGAGACTTGTGGAAAGTCTTTTAAGGATGATAAAGATGATAGTTCAAATGATGAGAGCAATTCAGAAGAAATGATGAAAGCTATATTAAGTGGTTTTAGTATAGGAACTCCAGCCACTAGAGCTGAAACTATAAAAAAGCTAAAAGATATTGGATATATTAAAACTAAAGGAAAGAGTTTAACTACAACTGAGCTTGGAAGAACAATAGTAGAAATTTTTCCAGCTAAAGAACTTTTAGATTTAGAATATACAGGAAGACTTGAAAAAACATTATCTGATATTGAAAAAGGGAAATTTAAAAAAGAGGATTTCTTAAATTTAATTTATGACTTTACAAGAAGTTCGGTAGAAAAGATTAAAAATGATAGTTCTATGCTTCATAAGTTTAAAGTTGAAAAGCCAGAAGGGGTAGAGGAAATTGGTAAATGTCCGGTTTGTGGTAATTCGATTATAGAAGGTGAAAAAGGATATGGATGTGTCAATTGGAAAAATGGTTGCAAATATACTATTTGGAAAAATGATAAATTTATTGAATCCCTAGGTAAAAAGGTAACTAAGGAAATGGTTCAATTACTTCTTAAGAATGGTAAAGTTGGATTTAGAAATCTAAAAAGTAAAAAAGGTACTTTATTTTCTGCATATTTAAGATATGAAAAAGATGAAAAGACAGGATATTATAATTGGAAATTTGAATTTATAAATTAAAAAAGCTTTGGCAGTATTTTGCTGCTAAAGCTTTTTTTAATAATTTATTTTTATTAGTGAATTTATTTAATTAATACTGAAAGCAAAGAATAACATAAAGGAGCTAAAAATACTGTTATTATACCAGCAACACCGATAGATAATGAACTCATTGCCCCTTCTTGTTCACCAATTTCTAATGCTTTTGAAGTTCCTACAGCGTGAGAAGCAGTTCCTAGTGAAATCCCTCTAGCAATTGGACTATTAATTCTTAATATTTTAAAAACTGTAGGTCCTACAATTGCCCCTATTATTCCAGATAATATAATAGCTAAGACAGTAATTGAAGTAACACCACCAAGTGTATTTGTAATTTCAATTCCTATTGGGGTTGTTACACTTTTAGATAATAATGAAACTGTTAGAGTATTATCTAATCCTAAGAAAAATGAAATTGAAATAACTGATAATACACTAACTAGAGTACCTACGAATATCCCAGAAATAATAGGAAGAAAATTCTTCTTGAGTAAATTAAGATTTTTATATAAAGGAACAGCTAGAACTATTGTTGCAGGGCCAAGAAAAATATTTATAAATTGACCGCCTTGATTGTAAGTATCAAAATCTATATTAAATATTTTTAAAAAGCCTATTACAATTATTGTGGCAATTAAAAGTGGATTAAAAAGTGGGAATTTTGTTTTTTTATAAATAAATAAACCTATTTCAAATGCTATAAGAGATATGAATATTCCAAAAAACATGTTATTTGTAAATATATCCATTTATTTATGCCTCCTTTTTATTAAATTTATCCTCATTGTCATTATTATTTTCTAATTTTGATTTTTTCTTGCAAATAAATTCTACAGTTAGTGCTGTAGCAGATAATACGATTATTGTAGTTAATATACATAATATAACTATTTTTAATATACTACCCTTTAAAGCACCAAATGAAGTCATTAATCCTACAGAAGCAGGAATGAAGAAAAAGGCTAAATGATCTAAAAAGAAGTTAGAAAGTGTTTCAATTTTTTCAACTTTTAATATTTTAGAATTTAGTAATAAAAATAACAATATCATTCCAATAATATTTCCTGGTACAGGAAGATTTAATAGTTTGGAAATAATTTCACCTGCAAAATAAATTGAAAGAATCAAAATAGATTCTCTAAAAAATTTCATGAGTAAGCCTCCTTATAAATTTAAGTAGATAATTTTAAAAGCCTATTATTATAATATAATACAAAATAATATTATGTCTATATGGAAAGAAGGATGTTTTATCATAAAGAAATCTATGAATTTATGAAAAATAAATGGATGAAACGATTGCAAAAATTAACAAAAAATAATCATGTATCATAATATAAATCATAATAATATAAGCAATTTTATCTAAAAAGGAGTATGTATGAATAAAACTTTTAAGCGTTTTGCAGCTATATTAAGTGTGGTTGCCCTAGTAGGTGCAATATTTATAGGCTGCGGTAAATCAGAAGCTAAAAAAGATAGTACATCAAAGGGAACTACAAGTACTGATGAAGCAAATTTACAAACTGTTAGATTAAATGAAGTTGTAAGATCTGTATTTTATGCTCCAATGTATGTTGCAATAAATGAAGGCTTTTTTGAAGAAGAAGGACTTAATATTGATTTATCTACAGGACAAGGTGCCGATAAAACTATGCAACAATTATTAAGTGGTAATGCAGATATAGGATTTTCAGGACCAGAGCAAGTTGTTTATATTTATAACCAAGGAAGAGAAGATTATCCAGTTGTATTTGGACAATTAACACAAAAAGATGGTTCATTTTTAGTGGGAAGAGAAGCAGAAGAAGATTTTGATTGGTCATCATTAAAAGGTAAAGAAATAATAGGTGGTAGACCAGGTGGAATTCCCGAAATGGCTCTTGAGTATGTACTAAAAGAAAATGGATTAGACCCAGAAAATGATGTGAATATGGTTACAAATGTTGATTTTACAGCTACTGCAGGTGCTTTCAAATCTGGAACTGGTGATTATGTTGCATTATTTGAACCAACAGCTACAATGTTAGAAAATGATGGTGGTGGTAGTATAGTTTCTTCAGTAGGAGAACAAGCAGGAAATATTGCTTATACTTGCTTCTATACAACTAAATCATATATGGATGAAAATCCAGAAATAATTCAAAAGTTTACAAATGCAATTTACAAAGGTCAATTATGGGTTCAACAACATACAAGTGAAGAAATTGCTGATTCTATTAGTTCATTTTTCCCAGGAACTGATAAAGATGTAATAGTTAAAGTAATAGATAATTATAAGAGTATAGATGCATTTTCAGAAACTCCTGAAGTAAGTGAAGATGGTTTAAATAAGCTAATGGATATTATTCAAGGATATGATTCAAGCTTGATTCAAACAAGACCAGATTTTAATGTTATCGTAAATAACTCATTTGCAGAAGAGGCAACAAAATAAACTAATGCTATAAATAGTTTAGTTAGTAGTTAAAAGAAAATAAGTTAAATTAATTTAGAAAAATAAACAAACAACTACTAACTATAACTATAAAATTATTATGGGGTGGTGGTAAAGTGAGTCTCTTAGAAATAAAGAATATAAATATGAACTATCACACTATGGAAGGAGCTACAGAGGCAATTAAAGATGTCAGCTTTTCAGTAGATGATGGGGAATTTATAAGTATAATTGGTCCTTCAGGATGCGGAAAATCAACATTGCTTAATATTATAAGTGGAATATTAACTCCATCAAGTGGAGAAGTTAAATTTAATGATCCAGATGTAAAAAATAATCTAGATAAAATGGGATATATGTTTCAAAAAGATTATTTATTTCCATGGTTATCTGTTAGAGAAAATGTATTATTAGGACTTAAAGTTAAGAAAATATATACAAAAGAAAACATAGAATTTGCTGATGAATTACTAAAAAGTTATGGATTAGAAAAATTTGAGTCACATAAGCCAACACAGTTATCAGGGGGTATGAGACAAAGAGTAGCTTTAATTAGAACATTAGTCTTAAGACCAGAAATACTATTACTTGATGAACCGTTTTCTGCATTAGATTATCAAAGTAGATTAAAAATGACAGATGATGTTTATGAGATAATTAAGAAAGAAAAGAAAACAGCAATAATGGTAACACACGATTTAGGTGAAGCTATTGTAATGTCAAAAAGAGTAATAATTTTAACTTCTAGGCCAGCTTATATAAAGGATGATGTTAATATAGAGTTTAAGAATAAAGATGCAACTCCTTTCGATAAGAGAAAGGAACCAGAGTACAATGAGTACTTTAGAAAGTTATGGGGGGAGTTGGATAATTAGTATGGAAAAAGAGCATGAATTGTATTTAAGAAAAGTTAAAAGGGACAAATGGAAAGTAAGAGCAATAAGAATTTTAATTTTAGTAGCATTTATTGCACTATGGGAAATTGCAGCGCAATTAAAATGGATAGATCCATTTTTAACTTCAAGTCCTAGTAGAATTATTAAATCATTAGTTAGTTTTATAAATGAAGGCACATTATTTAGGCATATATGGGTAACTTGTTATGAAACTATAATTGGATTTACACTAGGTACAGTTTTAGGAGTAGCTATTGCAATATTATTATGGGCTTCAAAAACAGCATCAAAAGTATTAGATCCTTATTTAGTAGTATTAAATGCATTACCAAAAGTAGCACTTGCTCCAATAATAATATTTTGGGTTGGCAATGGTACATCAGCAATTATTACAATTGCATTGCTAATTTCAATTGTTACTACAATAATAAGTGTTTTAACAGGGTTTAATGAGGTAGATAAAGGAAAAATGCTATTAATGACAACCTTTGAAGCAAACAAGTGGCAAAAATTAAGATATTTAGTTTTTCCAGCTTCTGTACCAGTTATTATTTCTGCATTAAAAATAAATGTTGGACTTTCTTGGGTAGGAGTTATAATGGGAGAATTCCTAGTTGCAAGAGAAGGATTGGGATTCTTAATAATATATGGTGGACAAATAGCCCAATTAGATATGGTTATGATGAGTATAGTAATTCTATCAGTTATTGCTTTTATAATGTATGAGATTGTAGCTTTGATAGAAAATAGATTAATTAAAAAAAGACAATAATTTCAGTTAATAATGGCAAATTAATTAATTTAAAAATGGCAGATTAATTAATTTAAAATAGTATGTAATAATAAAAAATAAATTATTCAATAATTTGCCATTTTTAATTACATAAATTAGTGTATAATGTCGAAATTATAAATTACTATTTGAAAAAAATATAATTTTTTGTTAGAATTGTTGTTAAGAATATTTATTTAACAAATGGAGGGATTATGGAAAATAAAAAAAATGACTCCTTAAAGTCTAACAAGAAGTTAATTAAAAACAAATATGTTGAGCCAATAATTACGATAGGTCTTTCTATTTTATTTGCTTTTGTAGTATTAATATCAATACAAAGCATGATGGGAACAAAGACAGTTACAATAACGAATAATAAAGCAGAAGAGTATTACTATGATGGTAAGTATGATGAAGCTATAAATGAATATATGACAATGCAAAAAGAAGATGCATTGCCAATTTGGACAGCTAGAGTAGCAGAAATATACTCAATCCAAGGTGATATAACTCAATCAAATAACTTATTAAAAGAAGCTATAGTAAAACGAGATAAGTTAATGCTTGAAAATGGAGATGAGTACTTAGAGCAAGATAAAGAATTAATAAATGAAGTAGTATTTACTTTTTATATGAATAATGACTTAGAACAAGCAGAGAGCTTAGGTGAATATTATTTAGAAAGTTATAATACATATAAACCTTTATTAAAAACAATGTTTGCTGTTTATTTAGCAAATGATGAAAAAGACTTAGCAAAAGGAATAGTAAACTCTTATCCGGTGGATAAAGATAGTGCTTATGATTTAGCTACTTTAGCTAAGATGCAAATAATGATTAATGATTATGATAATGGTTTAGAAAACTTAAGACTTTCATATGAGATTGATAAAAATGAAATAAAATCATATGATGTTATAATGGAAGCTTGTCAATTTGATAAAGAAAAGTTATTGAAGAAAGTAACAGAATTATCAGAAGAAAATCCGAAAGTTGAAGCATATAAGGCGTGGATTAATGAAATTAATTCATTTGATGAAAAAAATATTGATTTTAGTAAAAATGTAATTGATGAAATAAAGAATAATATAAATACTGACGAATTAGAAGAAGATTCATATGTAGATTTGTATATTAAGGCTTGGGAGAACTATAATAAAGGTCAATATGATAAAGCAAAAGAATTTGCTAATGAAGCGATATTGGCTAATAGTGATTATGAAAATACTTATGGAATGTTAATGCCTAATATATTAATTGCTACAGAAAATTCAGATAAAATCGAAGGTTATATTAGAAAAGCTATATTTAATGAACCGTATAATTACAATTTAATTGTAAATATTGCTAAGTTATATGAAGATAAATTATCTAATTTAGATAAGGCAAAGTATTATTATGATTATGCTTTAACTTTAAATAAAAATAATGATGAATTATATTATGATTTAGCACTTCTAAACTTAAAGATGGATAAAGTTGATGATGCAATTTTAGATTTAAATAAAGCAATAGCTATAGATGAAGATAAAAGTGATTATTATAGAGCTTTAGGTACTATTTACTATAATGAAAAGGAATATGATAAAGCTATTGAAAATATAAGAAAAGCATATTCGCTTAATGAAAAAGATGTTTTAGCATTAAATAATGCAGCATGTTATTATATTACAGTAGATAAAGATGTATGGAGAGCATATTCAAATATTGAATCAGCATACAATGACATGCCAAGTTCTATTGATAGTGAATCAAAAAAACTAATTACTAATAATTATAATGCTATTAAAAAAGTATATGATAAGTATGTTAATGATGAAAATACAATAGTAGATGTTCAAGGATTAGAATTAGCATATTAGAAAAATGAGAGATGATAAATATCATCTCTCATTTATTTTGGAGAAAAGTACAAATTTAAAAAATATCTTTCCAGTTATTTGAATATATGATATTATATTATAAGAAGGAATATTCTGAATTTTATGAAAAACTATGTAGTAATAGGTAGGCTATTTGAAAAAAATGCTGAAATATTATTGGTTTAAGTATATGGGTAGGGAGGAATTTAAAATGGAACAAAAAATTAAAAAAATAGCTTTATTAACAGGTGGTGGAGATTGTCCAGGCCTAAATGCCGTAATTAGAGCCGTAACAAAAACAGCAATATTAAATTATGGTATCGAAGTAATCGGGTATAAATTTGGATATAGAGGATTATATAATAATGATTTTGTTTCTTTAAACTTAGATTCAGTATCGGGTATACTACATAGAGGAGGTACCATTCTTTATAGTTCAAATAAAGATAATTTATTTGATTATCTTGTAGAAGAAAATGGAGTAATGGTTAAGAGAGATGTATCTGATGTAGCAGTTGAAAATTTGAAAAAAGAAGGTGTTGATGTTTTAGTTGTAATTGGTGGTGATGGAACATTAACATCAGCTAGAGATTTTGCTAGAAAAGGTATTAATGTAATAGGTGTTCCTAAAACTATAGATAATGACTTAGCATCTACTGATGTGACATTTGGATTTAATACTGCAATAGATGTAGTTACAGAAGCTTTAGATAGACTTCATACAACAGCAGAATCACACCATAGAATTATGCTTTGTGAAGTAATGGGAAGAAATGCAGGATGGATAGCATTAGAATCTGGAATAGCAGGTTCAGCAGATGTAATTCTTTTACCAGAAATACCATATGATATAAATAAAATTGCGGCAAAAGTAAAAGAAAGAGAAGAGCAAGGAAGAAACTTTACTATTATAGTAGTAGCAGAGGGAGCGAAACCTAAAGACGGTGATGTTGTAGTATCTAAGATAGTTGCAGATAGTCCTGATCCAATAAGACTAGGTGGAATTGGTAATAAACTAGCTGATGACTTAGAAAAGTTAATTAAAGAACATGAAGTAAGATGTACTGTTTTAGGACATGTTCAAAGAGGGGGAAATACTTCTACTTACGATAGAATTCTTTCAACAAGATACGGGGTAGCAGCTGTTGAATTGATGATGGAAGGAAAGTTTGGAAGAATGGTTTGCTTAAAAGGAGATACTATAACTAGCGATACATTAGAAAATGTAATAGGACAAAATACTAAGAAAGTAAATCCAGAAGGTGAATTAGTACAAGTTGCTAAAAAGATAGGAATATCTTTTGCAGAATAATAAATAAATATTGAAGAATATAAATAGTGACAAATGCAAAAAATGATTTTATATTGTGTGATTATTTTTTGTAGTATTGTCACTATTTTTAAGGTTAAGATTATAAGTATTTAAATTAAGTTAGATAGACTTGAATGATGTGCAAAAATGGAAAAAATTTTAGTGAAATACTTCAAAATATTCTGACAATATGATATACTTATATTAAAGTAAGAGAAATTTATTGAATCAGTGGATTTAGGAGGGTATTATGAAAGAGATAAAGAAATATTTAGAATCAAGAATCGGGGAATATAGTTTCTTTTTTGAAGATTTAAAAAGTGGTTATGTGTATGGATACAATGAAAACGTTCCTATGATTGCCGCTGGGTGTATGAAACTTACAATAGCTGTTTCGTTAATTAAAGCAGTAGAAGATAAGAAAGTGGACTTTATGGATAAGGTTAAAATCCAAAGTGGAGATAAGGTTTACGGAACAGGAATTATTCATGAATTTAATGAAAGAGAATATACGGTATTTGAACTTCTTGTAATAATGTTAATACAAAGTGATAATACTGCAGCAAATAAAATTATAGATATAGTTGGAATGGAACAAATTAATGAAGATATAATTGCTATGGGATTAAAGAATACAAGGTTAAATAGAAAGACAAATGATGAAAGAACAGCAATTACTGATGTTGAAAACATAACTACTGCTTATGATTTATCAAGAATATGGAAACACTTAGCCAATGGAACATTTTTATCAAAAGATAATGGTCAGATGCTTATAGATATTTTAAGAAGACAGCAAATTAAAAATAAATTAGCATTATACATTCCTGATGATTTAAAAATAGAGATATCAAGTAAAACTGGAGACAAAAAAGGTGTTGAGAATGATACTGCTTACTTAGAATTACCAAAAGGAAAATTCACTTTTACAGTATTATCTCAAGATATACCAAATAGTGTTTATGGAACTGTATCTTTAGCTAAATGTGGTAAAATGATGTGGGATGAGGTAATGAACAACTGGAATTAAATTACATTGACAAAATTTGAATGTAATGTTATTCTAACAAAAAAGAACCTTTAAGAGAATCCGAGAGATTCATAAGGAAGTTGTAATAATACCCATATTATAAGATTACTATACCTTCCTTATATTTTAAGGAAGGTTTTTTGTATTCTTTAAATTTAACACCGTGATGTTAAAAAGGAGTGACTATAAATGAAAAATAAACATTTAATAAGCCCTATGGACTTTTCTAAAGAGGAGCTTAATGAAATTTTCGAATTAGCAGAAAAAATAATTTCAAATCCAAAAGAATTTTCACATATCTGTGATGGCAAAATCTTAGCCACACTTTTTTATGAACCAAGTACAAGAACTCGTTTTAGCTTTGAAGCTGCAATGATGAGATTAGGAGGAAAAATATTAGGATTTTCTGAACCAAACTCAAGCTCTAGTGCAAAAGGAGAAACATTGGCAGACACAATCAGAATGGTTTCAATTTATTCAGATATAATTGCAATGAGACATCCTAAAGAGGGATCAGCAAAAGTTGCAAGCATGTACTCATCAGTTCCTGTTATTAATGCAGGAGATGGTGGACATCAACATCCAACTCAAACATTAACAGATCTGTTAACTATAAAATCACAAAAAGGAAAATTAGAAGGACACACAATTGGATTATGTGGTGACTTAAAAAACGGACGTACAGTTCAATCTTTAATCATGGCCATGTCTAGATATAAAGATACTAAATTTATACTTATATCTCCAAAAGAATTAGTAATTCCAGAATATATAAGAGAAGAAGTGCTAAAAAGAAATAATATATCTTTTAGAGAAGTAGAAAATATAGAAGAAGTAATTGAAGAATTAGATATACTATATATGACAAGGATCCAAAAAGAAAGATTCTTTAATGAAGAAGAATATTTAAGACTAAAAGATTGCTATATATTAAATAATGAAAAAATGCAAAAAGCAAAATCGGATATGATAGTAATGCATCCACTTCCAAGAGTAAATGAAATTGCAACAGAAGTTGATAGTGATGACAGAGCTGTATATTTTAAACAAGCAGAATATGGAATGTATGTAAGAATGGCTTTAATAGTTAAGTTGTTGGAGGTAATGTAATGCTACAAATAACTAGTATAAAAAATGGATTTATGTTAGACCATATAAAAGCTGGCATGGGTGTTAAAATATTTAGATATTTACATTTAGATGAACTTGGACATCAAGTTGCGTTAATTATAAATGCTGATAGCAAAAAAATGGGTAAAAAAGATATAATAAAAATCGAAAATTTAGAAAATATAAATTATACAGTGCTTGGATTACTTTCTCCAGGTATCACAATAAATGAAGTAAGAAATGAAGTTATTATAAGTAAGGTTAAACCAGAACTTCCAGAAGAAGTTCAAGATATATTAACATGCCAAAATCCTAATTGTATTACTTCGGTAGAAAATTATATACCACATAGCTTTAAGTTATTAGATAGAGAAAAAGGAAGCTATAAATGTGAATATTGTGAACAAATTATAAATCCAAGTGAGGTATAAAAGTTATGAATTTATTAATAAAGAATGCTAATGTCATAGATGCAAATGGAAATTTTCAAGGCGATATATTAATAATAGATGGAATAATTAATCAAATTGGTAAAGAAATAAATAAAGATGGTATTGAAGTGATTGATGCAAAGGGATATACAGTGATGCCTTCTTTTATAGATACTCATGCTCATTTTAGAGAGCCAGGGTTAACGCATAAGGAAGATATAGAAGGTGGTTCTAAAGCTGCAGCAAAAGGTGGATATACTGGAGTATGTTTAATGGGAAATACTAATCCGATTTGCTCAACAAAAGAAGTTGTAGAGTATGTTAGAAATAGAGCTAAAGAAGTTGGATTAATTGATGTTCATCAATGTGTATCAATTACAGAAAACTTTTCTGGAAAGTCTATAGAACACTTAGAAGCTTTTAATGATGATAAAGAACTTGTGGCTATAACTGATGATGGCGTTGGGGTTATGGACTCAAGTGTTATGATGAAAGCTATGGAAAAAGCAAAAGAAAGCAATTGGATTGTAATGTCTCATGCTGAAGACAAAACATTTTCTAAAATAGATATGAGAATTGCAGAAGACTTAATGACTATAAGAGATTTGTATTTAGCTAAAGTAACAGGTGCAAGATTACATATGGCCCATGTGAGTACGGTTGAATCAATTAATGCAATAAGAAGAACTAAAAATGAAGGTGGAAATGTAACTTGTGAGGTTACACCACATCATATAGGATTAACAACAGATATAAGTAATTATAGAGTAAATCCTCCAATAAGAGAAAAAGAAGATGTTAATGCAATAATAGAAGGAATTAAAGATGGGACTGTTGACTGTATAGGTACAGACCATGCACCGCATACTGAAGAAGATAAGAAAAATGGTGCGCCAGGAATGGTAGGATTAGAAACTTCGTTTAGTATTTGTTACACAGAATTAGTAAAAAATAATAATATATCTATAAATAAATTAAGTGAATTAATGTCTAAAAATCCAGCAAATATCCTTAGAATGAACAAAGGAACAATTTCAGTTGGAAAAGATGGAGATTTAGTATTAGTTGATTTAAATAAGGAAGTAACAATTGACAAAGAAACATTTGTATCTAAAGGTAAAAATACTCCTTTCCAAGGAAGAAAATACTTTGGAGAAGTTATAAAGACTATAAGAGGCGGTAAAGTAATATATAGTAAATAGGTTTAGTATTATCATAAGTGGAGAAAGGTGAAAGTGAATATGAAAAGTTTTATAATGGATAAATTATATAAAAGAGTTGAAGAAAGAGGAGTTGTGTGCTTAGGGTTAGATACAGCTGTTGAGTATATACCTACACATGTTTTAGAAGGAAGATCATTAGAAGATGCAATATTTGAATATAATAAAGCAATTATAGATGAAACTTTAGATGTTGTAGCTTGCTTTAAAGTTCAAATAGCATATTATGAAGCTTTAGGATTAGCTGGACTTATGGCATATAAGAAAACACTAGAATATTTAAGAGAAAGAGATGCTATTATCATTGCAGATATAAAAAGAGGAGACATAATGGCAACTGCAACTCAATATGCTAAGGGGCATTTTAGTGGGGATTTTGAAGCAGACTTTATTACATTAAGTCCATATATGGGTATGGATAGTATAGAACCATATATGCCATATATGGAAAGTGGAAATAAGGGGGTTTTTGTACTAGTTAGAACTTCAAACCCAGGGGCTGAAGATATAGAAAATATAGATACAAAAGATAATAGTAAGGTTTATAAAGTTGTAGGTGATAAGCTTACTAAAATGGGTGAGTCTGTAAAAGGTGAATGTGGATATTCAGCAATAGGTGGAGTTATTGGATGTACTCATGTTGAAGAAGGTAAGGAAATAAGAGAAAGATATAAAGATATGTTCTTCTTAATACCTGGATATGGTGCACAAGGTGGAAAGGCAGAAGATGTAGCTTTATACTTAAGAGATGGAAATGGTGGAGTTGTAAACTCATCAAGAGCTATTCTTTTAGCATATAAAAAGGAAAATAAACCAGAAGAATTTGCTGCTTGTGCAAGAAGAGAAGCTATAAGAATGAGAGATGAAATAAGAAACGCAGTTAATAGTCTTTAGGAGGATGGAGTTTATGAAGTACACACAAGGAAAAATATTATTAAATCAAGAAATTCAAAATGGAATCTTTAAGATGGTTGTTGAAGATAAAAATGAAGCAAAAGCAGGTCAGTTTTATATGCTTAAGCATAATGGAGCAACTCTTCTTCCAAGGCCTATAAGTGTATGTGAAACTGATGGGGAAACACTTACTTTTGTTTATGCTGTTGTAGGTGCTGGAACTAAGGAATATGCAGAGCTAAAAGTGGGAGATACAATAAGTTTAAATGGGCCTTTAGGTAATGGATTTAACTTAGAAGAGGACTATGGAAGAGTTGCTTTAGTAAGTGGAGGAATTGGTACAGCACCAATGTTAGAACTTTCTAAAAGGCTAAGAGAAAAGAATAAAGATATAAAGATGGATCTTTATGCAGGATTTAGAGATGATGTATATTTAATAGATGAAATAAATGAATTTGTTGATAAAAGCTTTGTTTCTACAAATACAGGAAAATATGGTCATAAGGGATTTGTAACAGAAATATTAGATTTAGATAAATATGATACAGTATTATGTTGCGGTCCTGAAGTTATGATGAAAAGAGTTGTAGAAATGTGTAAAGAAAAGCAAGTAAAAGTATATGTTTCAATGGAAAAACATATGGCTTGTGGAGTAGGAGCATGTCTAGTGTGTACTTGTAAGACTAAAGATGGAAATAAAAGAACTTGTAAAGATGGTCCAGTATTTGATGGATACTATGTAGAATTATAAAAGACCAAAGGAGAAGATAAAATGTTAAAAGTTAATATAAATGGATTAGATTTTAAAAACCCAGTAATAGCGGCATCAGGAACCTTTGGTTTTGGAGCAGAATATAACAATTTTTATGATGTAGGAATTTTAGGAGGTATTTCATCAAAGGGATTAACTTTAAATGAAAAGGCAGGAAATGATGGTATAAGAGTTTTTGAAACTCCATCAGGAATGATGAATTCAGTTGGCCTTCAAAATCCAGGAATAGATAGATTTATATCAGAAGAACTTCCAAAGATGAAGGAATTAGGAACTAACATTATAGCAAATGTTGGTGGTGGATGTATGGAAGATTATGAAATTGCTTTAGATAAGCTTAGAGGAACAGCTATTGACATGATAGAACTTAATATATCATGTCCAAATGTAAAGAGTGGAGGAATGGCTTTTGGAATTAAATCAGAAGTTGCTTATGAGGTTGTTAAGAAAGCTAAAGCGATAGTTGATAAGCCACTTATGGTTAAGTTATCTCCTAATGCAGAAGATATCGTAGATATGGCTATTAAATGTCAAGAAGCAGGAGCAGACTCTTTATCATTAATTAATACATTAAAGGGATTAGCAATAGATCCATACAAGAGAAAAGCTGTGTTTAATAATGTATATGCAGGGGTATCAGGACCAGCAGTTAAGCCAGTAGCTTTAAGAATGGTTCATGAAGTTGCTAAGGCAGTAGAAATACCTGTAATAGGTTTAGGTGGAATAACAACAGGGTTAGATGCCATAGAATTCATGATGGCAGGGGCTTCAGCAATTCAAATAGGAACAGTGAACTTCTTTAATCCAATGGCAGGAAAAGAAATTATCGAAGAAATGGAAGCATTCTGCAGAGATCAAGGTATTAAAGATATTAATGAAATAGTAGGAATAATATAAAATAACATAAAATAGAGCTATAAATGTAAATACATTTATAGCTCTATTTTAATAGTGTATTAGTAAAAGTTATTTTATCAAAGTTCCTTGATGAAAAATAATTTTCCAGTATTTATCATTATATGTCCATATTGAACTTCTAATAGATTTAATGGTTATGTTATCTTTAATAAATTCTTTCTTCAATTTATATTTTGCTAATACACAATTTTCAGATATTTTTAATAAATCAAACTCTATAATTTTAAAGTTCGCATCGGCTTCATGAAATGTATGTCCTTCAGAATATTTATATATCTCTCCAAAATCCATATATATACCCCCTTTTTGTATAATACAATTATACGGTAAATATTGAATAACTCACATATAATTATAAATAGATTAGTTTATTTAAGAGGATATTTAGTTAGGAGTAATTCAAATTGTGCAGTGTGGTATAAGAAAAAATAAATACATATAACATTATGCATAAGTGTATTTAGTAGTTGCTAAAAAAGCTTTATCAAAACTTATGTTTTGATAAAGCTTTTTTTTATGCTATATATTCTTCAGCATCTTCTTGCCATTCTTCAACTTCATCACCAAGTTCTTTTATAGAAGAAGCATAGAATACAGGGTCTTTTCCAGCTTTCTTTTGGGCAATATAATCATTTAATGCAGAGATAGCAATCTTACTTAACATTACTATTGCAATTAAGTTTAAGATAGCCATTAAGCCCATAAATACGTCAGCTAAGTTCCATACTAAATCCATTGATGCAACTGATCCAAATAGAACCATTGCAGCAACTAAGATTCTATAGATATATAAGTATATCTTTTTATCAGAGATAAATTGTATATTAGTTTCACCATAGTAGTAATTACCTATAATTGAACTGAAAGCAAATAATAATATACAGATAGTTATAAATGTTCCACCCCAAGAACCAACTTGAGAAATTAATGCCATTTGAGTAAGTTCTATTCCTTTAACAGATCCATCTAATGGTGCTCCAGATAATAGAATGATAAATGCTGTAGAAGTACAAATGATTAATGTGTCAGTAAATACTCCTAAAGTTTGAATTAAACCTTGTTTTACAGGGTGAGATACTGTAGCAGTAGCTGCAGCATTTGGAGCAGATCCCATACCAGCTTCATTAGAGAATAAACCTCTTTTTATACCTTGTAATAAAGCTGCACCAATACCACCACCAACTACTTGCTTAAATCCAAAAGCACTTTCAAATATAGTTTTAAATAAGTTTGGTATTTCTTTGAAGTTAATTACTATGATGAATAAAGCAATAACTATATAAGCAACAGCCATTATTGGAACTAAAATACTTGAAATTTTGGCTATTCTATTTACTCCACCAAATATTATTATTAATGTTAATGCTGTTAATATAATACCGATTAATAGTTTATTTGAATTGAATGATGAACTAAATGCAGCTGTAATTGTATTAGATTGAACAGAGTTAAATGCAAATCCAAAGCAAACAATAATAAGAACAGAGAATGATACACCCATCCATTTTTTCCTTAATCCCTTTTCCATATAGTATGCTGGGCCACCTCTAAAGCTATCACCATCTTTAACTTTATAGATTTGAGCTAAAGTTGATTCAATGAAAGCTGAAGCTGAACCTATTAGAGCAATAAGCCACATCCAGAAAACAGCACCAGCACCACCTATAGCAATTGCTGAAGCAACTCCAGCTAAGTTACCAGTACCAACTCTTGATGCAGTACCTATACAAAATGCTTGGAATGAAGAGACTTGTCCTTTGCTTTTTTCTTTTGAATTAGTACCTTCGCCAAGTAATTTAAACATTTCTTTAAAGTTAGTAAATTGAACAAATTTAGTTTTAAATGTGAAATATACTCCAATTGCTATAAGCATTGCAATAAGGATATAAGTCCAAATAAAATCATTAATAGATAAGATAAAATCATTTATAAAATCCATATATTTTTCCTCCTTCGTTATGAGATAATTCGCGTTCTTTTTCTATAGTATACAATGAAAAAGGAAAAAATGCAAGAAGACAAAGAGAATTATTCAAAAAAACAGTTTTAAAATATAAAAATGACATAATTGTTGAAAAAAATGAATAAGAGTGCAAGTTGAGATTCAAAAAAACTAAAAAAATAAAAGCAGTTCAAGGACTGCCTTTATTTTTTATTAATTAAATATTCCATTTATTATATTTGTTATAGAGTTTCTTTGTACATCTGTATCAGATTCTGGGCTAGTGTTATCATTTGTAGTATCGTTAGTATTATCATTATTACCAATATCCTCATCAGGAGTATTAGTAGTAGCTTTTATTTTAAGTTCTACAGTTTCATCAGACTTAATTTTTTCTGTATATGAAACTAGTGTATATTGTCCTGATGTAATATTACCAGAAACTGAAAGGCCATTGAATGAGTATTTGATTCCTCTGTTATTTAATATAACAATAGCATCTAATAAATCCATATTTGCTCTTAATCCTATTTGAGATAGGTCAATATACTCTTCTGCTTGTGTATCATCTTCTTGAGTTGGTACAACAAAAGGATAATCATCTGCATTTGGATTTGCATTAGGTTTTTTGATAAATACTTTATTTACTAAAAGGCTAGCAGGAGTATTTTCAGTAGCTAGTTTGTTATTTGAGCTATTTACAGCAACGCTAACATGGACGTCACATACTGATTTTGGCTCAGTACCTTTAATAAAATACTCAGTTTTAACCCTGTTACCTCTTTGGTCTTCATAACATAGGTCGGTAGGAGATTTACCAGAATCTTTACAAACCTTTGCTTGAACTAGACCAGAAGGAGCATCGATATCTTTATATTCTAATCCTTCATGAGCTACAGCCATTATTTTACCAAATAAAGATGCAGCACTAGAACTTTTACCACTCATTCTCTTTGGATTATCATATCCAATCCAAACAGATCCAGAATAATATGGAGTTAAGCCAGCGAACCAGAAGTTATCTGAAGAATTAGTTGTACCTGTCTTACCAGCAACAGGAATATCGCTAAATTCTGCACTACTAGAAGAACCTTTTAGAATATCATAAATAATATATGATGTTTGAGGTGAGAATAAATTAATTGTCTCAGGTTCTTTTTCTAATAATACATTACCACTAGCATCTTCTACTCTAGTGTAAAGTATTGGTTCATATCTTACACCGTTATTTCCAAAAGCTCCATATGCTGAAGCTAAAATAGTAGTATTACCACCATCTCTGTTTCCGATTGGTTGTTCAAATTGACCAAGTGCTAATGCAGACATTGTATGAGATTCAGATGCATATTTAAGCCCAGATTTTTCACCATAATCTAGAGCGGTATCTAAACCTAGCATATCAACAGTTTTAATTGAAGTTAGATTTTTTGAATATGTTAATGCTTCTCTTGCAGTAACATATCCAGCCATAGAACCATTAGCGTTTTTAGGAACTACAGATCCAAAATTATATTTTTTTAGTATTTCATCTGAAACTGAAGTATCGTCAAGTGGAGTACCTGCAGTTATTAATTTTGTATCAATGGCAGGTCCATAGACTGTTAATGGTTTAGTAGTTGATCCTATAGATTTTAAGTCAAAATAAGCTCTATTAAGTGAAGTTGGTGGTTGATTTCCACGACCTCCAATAAGTACCTTAACTTGACCGGTTTTATAGTCTATTATTGTAGCTGATGCTTGTAATAATGGAACACCATCACTATCAGTTTCATCAACAGAAGTATCATCTACTTGTAAGTTTGATCTATCATTTAATATTTCTTGTACTGCATTTTGCATTTCAACATTTAGTGTAGTATAAATTTTTAATCCACCGTTTACTAATAATTTTTCTACTTCATCTTCTGTATACTTGTATTTTTCAATTAAGTCTTCTTTTACTTGCTCAACTGCAGGGTATACAAACCATTCATGATTTACTTGAGAGTCAGTATTTAGTTTTTTAAAATTAAAGTTATTAGCTTCAGCATCTGCATAAGCAACATCAAAATCTTCTTGAGAAATATAACCCAATTCAAGCATTTTGCTTAACACTGTTTTAGTTCTGTTAATATATCCATTAGGATAATTTGAAGCACCAGTATTATAAGCACTATAAGTAGTAGGGGCTTGGGTAATACCTGCAATATAAGCACATTCTAGTAATGTAAGGTCTTCTGCATGTTTACCAAAGAAATATCTTGAAGCAGCTTCTACACCATAAATATGACCACTTAAAGGGATAGTGTTTAAATAAGTTCTTATAATTTCTTCTTTGCTTAATTCTTTATCTAATTGAACAGCTAGAACTATTTCTTTTATTTTTCTATTAATTCGATCTATTGAACTAGATTCTGAAGCGGCTTCTGATGATAAAATAGTATTTTTTATTAATTGCTGAGTAATAGTAGAAGCACCATGTATTCCATTTTGTTTACCCAATATTACCATTACATCTCTAGCAGCGGCTCCTAATATTCTCTTGATATCAATTCCACCATGGCTCATAAAACGCTCGTCTTCTATTGCGATATATGCGTTAATTAAATTTTGCGGCATTTCATCATAAGAAATAATATATCTAATTTCAGTTGATGGTAAGTCATCTATAAATTCACCTTTATCATCATATAATACTGATGGTTGATTTAAATTATAAATAGCATTTACATCTAATGAAGGTGTTGTCTTAATTACAGCGACTACATATCCAACGCCTACAACACCGATTAATAATCCTAGAATTAATATTGTAAGGAAAAAGTATTTGAAAAATCTTTTAATTTTCGATGGCTTTTTCTTTAAGCTTTTTTTCGTGTTTTTGGATTTAACTACTTTTTCTTTTGGATTTTTTGATTTATTAGAATCTTTAGCCATTAGTTCCTCCTTTTATTTATATAAAATATAATATTCCATTCAATTATAGCATATTAATTGTAATAGTAAAATAATAACTATTAGGGTGATAGTATGAAGTATTATACAAAGAAACCTAAGTATCATTATAAAATAAATACTAAGCGAAGTAAGTTTCCATATGGATTGTTAATAATTGTTTTGCTAATTATGGTGTTTAATGGAGTTTTTTATATGTTTAGCAAGAGGATATTAGCATCTGTACTTAGTGTTGGAGAAGTTAAGATGAAGTCTGAAGCAGTAAGAATTATAAATGAAGAAAGTGTTAAGGTTTTTTCTGAGGATTTTAATTATGAGGATATTATAAACATAGAAAAAGATAGTGAAGGAAATATAACTATGGTAAGAGCAGATACTGTTAAACAAAATTATTTAGCATCTCAAGTCGTATTAAATTGTGATGAAAAATTATCTGAACTTGGTGATTTGGGGGTTAAAATACCATTAGGGTATTTAACTAATAATATTATGTTTTATAATATAGGACCTAAAATTACAGTGAAAATGCAACAAGTAGGTAATATAACAACATCATATGAATCAGAGTTTGAAAGCGCTGGAATTAACCAAACAAGACATAAAATTTATTTAAATGTAGAAGCGAAAATGAGAATTGTTGTACCGTTTCATAGTGATGAAATAGAAGTTACAACTCAGATTCCAGTTTCTGATACTATAATAGTAGGGAAAATACCAGATACAGCAATAAATATGAATGGATCTAATTAATTTAAAAAAGTGGTGAAAGCCACTTTTTTATTTTTATAAAATATAAATATGTTTAATTATATAAGGTTTACTATGTAAATGGATATAATTTAATTACACTATAACTTCAATGTTTTATTAATTATCTTATTAAATACCAAATTGCTTTAATATAAAGTATGACATATAATTTAAATATAAATAATATGGAAATAAAAAGGAGAATTAAAAATATGAATATAGCATGGATTGGAACAGGCGTTATGGGAAGTTCTATGGCAAAAAACTTAGCAGAAAATGGGTATAATGTTTATGCATTTAGTAGAACACTTTCCAAATGTGAGCCTTTAAAAGAATTTGGGATTACAGTTACTAGTACTATTAAAGAATGTGTAGAAAACGCAGATGTTGTATTTACTATCGTAGGATATCCAAAGGATGTTGAAGAAGTGTATTTAGGGGAAGAAGGCATATTCAAATATGCAAAAGAAGGTACATATTTAATAGATATGACAACTTCATCTCCTTTATTAGCTAAGAAGATATATGATTTAGGTAAGAAATTTAATGTTTTAGATGCACCTGTTTCTGGTGGAGATATTGGAGCAAAAAATGCAACTTTATCAATAATGGTTGGTGGAGACAAAAAAGATTTTCATTCTATGTATAGCTTATTTGAGTGTTTAGGTAAAAATATAATATATCTTGGAGAAATAGGAAGTGGACAAAATTGTAAAGCATGCAATCAAATTGCTATAGCAGGGACAGTTGCGGCTGTAGCTGAATCAATTATTTATGCAAAAAAAGTAGGACTTGATACAAAAACTGTTTTAGATGCTATATCTAAAGGAGCAGCAGGAAGTTGGCAAATGCAAAATAATGGATATAAAATGATTGAAAAAGATTATGCACCAGGATTTTTTAATAAGCATTTTATAAAAGATATGAAAATTGCTAAGGAGGTAATGGATGAAAAGGGAGAAGAGCTTCCTATACTTAACAAAGTACTTGAGATGTATGAAGAATTAGCTAAAGATGGATTTGAGGATATGGGGACTCAAAGTATTATTGAAAAATATTTATAAATAAGGTTTAATAGAAAAATAATATAAACAGTTGAGGAGGACATAAAGTGATTGAAGTAGGAATAATAGGAGAGGCTAAAGATATTGTTAGTGAAAATAATATTGCTAAGACTTTAAGAAGTGGAGAGTTAATGGTATATGCTACTCCTGCAATGATTGCGCTTATGGAAGAGGCAGCTTATAAAAGCATTCAAGGTGAATTAGAAGAAGGAAAAGGTAGTGTTGGAACACTAATGAATGTAAAACATCTTGCTAGTACACCAATTGGAATGAATGTAACTGCAAAAAGTGAATTAATTGAAGTTGATAGAAGAAGGCTTGTATTTAAGGTCGAAGCTTTTGATGAACGTGATAAAATTGGTGAAGGTATCCATGAACGTTTTATAATTGACAATGAAAGTTTTCAAAATAAAACAGATAATAAATAATTTTTATTAAAATAAAAGCTAGTGAAGGCATTGTAATCACTAGCTTTAACTATGTTTATTAATTATTTGCTTTCCCAATTAAATACATAAGGAACATTTCTATAGTAACCTTCGTAGTCTAATCCGTAACCAACTACAAATAAATCTTCTATTTCAAAACAACAATAATCAGGTTTTAAATCAACTTTTCTTCTAGAAGGTTTATCAAGTAAAACACAAGTTTTAACAGATTTAGCACCTAATTTCTTTACATGGTTTATAACAAACTCCATTGTATATCCAGTATCCATGATATCATCAACTATTATTACATCAAGGCCTTCAATATTATCTGGAATATCATTTACAACAGTTACAGTACCAGTACTAGTTTCACCATGACCATAACTAGAAGTTGTCATGAATCCAACTTTTGCTTTTAAATCTAAAGCTTTAAAGATATCAGCTCCAAAAACAAAGCTTCCTCTTAATAAAGGTAATATATAAACTTCCTTACCTTCATAGTCTTTTGTTATTTCTTCACCTAGTTCTTTTACTCTAGCTTTGATTTGTTCTTCAGAGAAAAGAATATTACGTTTTTTATCTTCCATGTTAAAACCCTCCATTACGATATAATTACTATATTATTATATGAAAAAAACTATTCTAATAATCAGATATTAAAAAGAAACTAAAAAATATATATCTTTTTAGACAATATTTTTAATAATAATATAAATTTTAACAAGTTTTTATACGTTTTGCAACTCAAAATTTGATAACTATTAAAGGATAGAATTATTTACATTTAAATTAGAATAAGATAAAATATAGTGAAATATGGAATTGAATAAAATTTCATGAAAAATTATATGTTTACATATCATAGGGCAAAATATTAATGAGTTTGTTAAAGTGATATATAAACAATGTTTAAATTGAGGTGAAAATATGATATATGGAAATATAGATGGAGTAAAAAAATCTGCTATAGAAGAATTAGATAGATTATATAAAGTAAAATGCCCGAAGGATGAAGTTTGCTCAAGGGAAATAATCGAAGTTATTTCTAGAGTATCAGCATTTATTGAAAGAGAAGTAAGTGTTGCTATTGATAGAAGGGGAAACATAAAATCTATAGCCATTGGTGATTCAACATCTGTTGAAATTGAAGCTTTAGATATTCGTGAAAAGAGATTAGCAGGAGTAAGAATTATTCATACACATCCAAATGGAATGAGTAATTTGTCTGCACTAGATATAAGTGCATTAATTAAATTAAAGCTGGATGCTATTGTAGCAATTGGAATTTATGAAGATAAAATTTTAGATTGCTCATTAGGAATGCTTACAGTTACAGATGATAAATTAGATTATGAGGAAATTGGTAATATATCTTTAGAGGAAATTACAAAAATTCATATTTTAAATAAAATAAGCTATATTGATTCTTTAGTAAAAGAAAAAGAAATAATTGAAGATGATGAAGAAAAGGCAATCTTAGTTGGTTCTGATACAAGAGAAAGTTTAGAAGAACTTAAGGAATTAACAAAAGCTTGTGATATACCAGTGCTAGAAAGTGTATATCAAAGCAGAAGTAAAATTGATGCAGCATTTTATATTGGAAGAGGAAAGGTTCTTGAAATTGCCCAATTAAGACAAAAGTTAAGAGCTAATGTAGTTATTTTTGATGATGAATTATCAGGATCACAGGTAAGAAACTTAGAAGCTGCAATTGGAGCTAAAGTAATTGATAGAACAACGCTTATACTAGAAATATTTGCAAGAAGAGCAAAGTCTAGAGAAGCTAAGATTCAAGTTGAACTTGCTCAGTTAAAATATAGAATGAGTAGACTTCAAGGTTTAGGTACTATAATGTCAAGAACTGGTGGAGGTATTGGTACTAAAGGACCTGGTGAAAAGAAGTTAGAAACTGATAGAAGACATATAAAAGAACAAATATATGATTTAAATGATGAATTAAAGAAAATCAAAAAGATAAGAGAAACTCAAAGGGAGAAAAGAAATAAGGAAAGTATCCCAAAGGTATCTTTAGTTGGATATACAAATGCAGGAAAATCAACATTAAGAAATGCTCTTTGTGATGTAGCAGCTCAAAAGGAAGTTGTAGGCAAAGAAAAAGTCTTTGAAGCAGATATGTTGTTTGCTACATTAGATATAACTACTAGAGCAATAGTTCTTAAAAATAAGGGAGTAATTACGTTAACTGATACAGTTGGTTTTGTAAGAAAACTTCCTCATGATTTAGTAGAGGCATTTAAATCAACATTAGAAGAAGTTATATATTCTGATCTTTTATGTCATGTTGTTGATACATCAAGCGACACAGCTTTAGAGCAAATTAGAGCAGTTGAAGAAGTTTTAGCTGAATTAGGAGCTAAGGATAAGAAAACATTATTAGTTTTAAATAAAATTGATAAGGCTACAGAAGAGCAGATAGAAGCAATTAAAGAAGCAACTGCAGAATATGATACAATAGAAATTTCAGCAAGAGAAGGTATTAATTTAGAAGAATTATTAATGCTTATTGAAGAAAATCTTCCTTATAAAATGAAGAAGTGTGAGTATTTAATACCATACGATAGAAGTGACATGAATTCTTTTCTTCATAGAAATGGAAGAGTTTTAGAAGAAGAATATAGAGATGATGGTACTTTTATGATTGTTGAAGTTGATGACGAAAGTTATAATAAATCAAAGGATTACATCATAAATATAATAATGTAATAGTTAATAAGAGATTACTTAAGATTAAAAGATTCTTAGTTTTAGTATAAGTGTCCATAAATAGGAGTTCAATAATATACTAAAGATGAGGTGAGATTATCCATGTTTGTAACAATGAGATAAATAAATTTTAAGTAGTCTCTTTTTAACATAGGTCCTAATATTGTTATTTTAAAAATATTAATTATTTTAATAGTACTAAATTTCAAAAATCCATTCATAGGTACTTAAAGGAATAATTAATATTTAACAATATTAGGGCCATCTTTTATATTAATTAATTTTATAATGAAGTTAGTAAATTATGGAGGGTTTTACATGTTTAATGGAACTATGATGCAATATTTTGAGTGGTTCTTACTGCCAAAATGTAAATTGTGGAATGAAGCATTAAATGAAGCAGAAAATTTGAGAGAGTTAGGAATAACTGCATTATGGCTTCCGCCTGCATATAAAGGTATTGGTGGAATATATGATGTTGGATATGGGGCATATGACTTATATGATTTAGGAGAGTTTAATCAAAAGGGAACAGTTGAAACAAAGTATGGAAGTAAGGATGAATATCTACAGGCCATTAAAAAGTTAAAAGAAAATAATATTCAATGCTATGCTGATATTGTTGTAAATCATAAAATGGGTGGAGATGATGTTGAAGAAGTTGAAGCAAGTGAAGAGGAGTTTTTTAATAGGAATATACCAGTTAGTGGAACAAAAATTATTAAAGCTTGGACAAGGTTTAATTTCCCGGGAAGAAATAATAAGTATTCATCTTTTAAATGGGATTGGAATGATTTTGATGGAATTGATTATGATGATAAAACAAAAAGAAATAGTATATATAAGTTTTTAAGCAAAGAATGGAATAAGTATGTTGATAATGAAAATGGAAATTATGACTATTTAATGGGCGCAGATTTAGATTTTTCAAATAGAGAGGTTATAGAAGAATTAAAATCTTGGGGCAAATGGTATTTAGAGTTTACTGGTGTTGATGGATTTCGATTAGATGCAGTTAAACATATTAGTTATGATTTTTTTGTTAATTGGCTTACGTATTTAAGAAAAGAAAGTGGAAAAGAATTATTTGCTGTGGGTGAATATTGGCATTCAAATGTAGATGTTTTATTAAATTATATAAAAAATACTAAAAATGTAATGTCCTTATTTGATGTCCCTTTACATTTTAATTTTTATGAGGCCTCAAGGAGTAATGGGGATTTTGATATGAGAAATATTTTTAAAGGAACACTTGTCGAGAGAAATTCAATAAAGGCAGTAACATTTGTTGATAATCATGATACGCAAATAGGTAGTTCTTTGCAATCTTGGGTAGAACCTTGGTTTAAGCCAATTGCATATGCACTAATATTATTAAGAATTGAAGGATATCCTTGTGTATTTTATGGAGATTATTATGGGATTCCAAGTTCTGCGTATTATGGAATTGGAAAATGTTTGGATATTTTATTGAAGATTAGGAAAAACTTAAGTTATGGAGAACAGCATGATTATTTTAATGATAAAAATTTAATTGGATGGACCAGAGAGGGAATAGATGAGGTTGAAAACTCAGGATTGGCAGTTTTGCTTACTAATAGATTAGGTGGAGAAAAGAAAATGTATATTAGTAAAAAATATGCCGGTGAAAAGTTTATTGATGCACTAGGGGGAAGTGATGAAGAAGTTTTAATTGATAATGATGGATATGGTAATTTTAAAGTTAAAAATGGAAGTGTAGCAGTTTGGATTATGAAGAAATTTACATTATAGTATGATATACTATAATGTATAGGAAAATTTAGGAGGTAAATTATTAATGAGGGTAAATTTAAAACGCTTTATACTATTTGCTATTGGATTTTTATTAGTAAGCAGTTTTTCATTTAGTGTTTATGCAGATACTTTAGATAGCGCATCAAATAAGTTTTTTACAAATAATAATATTAATGAAACATTAGATGCACAATCTGACGTATATGCAATAGGAAATAATCTAAAGTTTGCAGGGAAGGTTGAAGCAGATATTCTTGCAGCTGGAAATAACATTACTATTGAAACAGAAAGTGTAGGGGGAAGTATTAGAGTTGCTGGAGCAACAATATTAATTAATTCAAATGTAGAAAGAAATATAAATGCTGTCGCTGCTAGTGTTGAAATAAAAGAGGGAACAAAAGCAAAAGGTATATATGTAGCAAGTGGAGATGTAAATTTTAATGGAGAAGCAGAAGATTTATTTGTTAATGCTGATACAGTTACAATAAATGGAACAGTTACTGGTAACGTAAAAGTTAATTGTAGCAAATTAATAATTGGTGAAAATGCAAGGGTAGATGGAACATTTGAAGTAAGAGGAGAAGAAGAACCTATTATATTAGGGGATTTTGATAGTAGTAAAATTACCTTTGATAAAATAATCACTGATTATGACAATGAAAGTTTATTTGCTGGAATTAATATTGCAGGGAAAATTATAAGTCTTATAACTGCAATAATTTTTTGTATATTAATAACTTTATTTTGTAGTAGGTATAACAATAGAGCTTGTGAAAAACTAGAGCATAGAGGTTGGTTACCATTCTTAATTGGATTTGCAACTTTAATTGTTTTACCGATAGCTGCAGTTTTATTATGTATTACAATTGTTGGAATTCCTATTTCTGTAATAAGTTTAATTATTTATGGAATACTTATATATTTAGCACCAGTGTTTACAGGTATAATACTTGGTAGATTTATATTAAAAAATATGAATGAATATCTTTCAGCAATTATATTTACTTTAATTGTAAAGATAATTACATTTATACCTTATGTTGGTGGGATTTCACTATTCATTTGTGTTTTACTATCATTAGGTGTATTTATTCAAAATACATTTGAGGCTATTAATGATAAATAGTTAGTTAAGTTAAATAGTTGGTTGTATCAGATAAGTTTACATTTTGATACAACCTTTTTATTTGACCTAGGATATTAAATTTTTTATAATAAATTGTATGAGTACGATTTGAGGTATTAATTTATTGGGGGATAATATGGAAAAGTATAGTATTGATTTTAATGATTATGAACCTAAATATGTTCAAATAGCAGAAAATATTAAAAAATTGATTAATTCTAGAATTATTAAAGATGGAGATAAACTTCCTCCTATAAGAGAATTATCTAAAGCTTTAAAGGTTAATAATGTAACAGTGGTAAATTGTTATAATAAGCTTGTTTCTGAAGGCTATGCATATCAAAAGATGGGGTCAGGAACATTTGCAAAAAAGAGAGAAATTGTAGATTATTTTAAGAAAGAGTATTCTAAGGAAATAAAGTTGATAAAAAATAAATATGATAGCAATATTATAGATTTTACTGGAGAAAGTTCAAGAATAGTTAATTTCCCAATAAATAAATTTAAAAAAGTTATTAATGAAGTTTTAGATAGAGATGGAGCAGAAGCTTTGATTAAAGAAGAAGCTTTTGGATATTCACAGTTAAGAAGCACAATTAATGAAGTATTTTGGGATAATTCTTTAAATGTTGAAGATTTATTAATTGTATCAGGGGCTCAGCAAGGAATAGATATTGCATCTAAGGCCATTTTAAATATTAATGATAATGTTATTGTTGAAAAGCCAACTTATGCTGGTGCATTATCTGTATTTAAGTTTAGAAGAGCTAATGTATTTGAAATACCAATTGAGGAAGATGGTATAAATATTAAAAAATTTGAAGAAGTCCTTAAGAAAAATAAAATAAAATGTTTCTATACTATGAGTTATTTTCAAAATCCAACAGGTATTAGTTATAGTAAAGAAAAAAAACTTAAAATTTTAGAGTTAGCTAATAAATATGATTTTTATATAATAGAAGATGATTATTTATCAGAATTAATATTTGATGAGAATATAAAGCATGAACCTTTCAGAGTTTTAGATACTAATGATAGGGTTATTTATATAAAGAGTTTTTCGAAAATATTTTTGCCTGGAATAAGACTTGGTTATATAATATGTCCAGAGGAATTTAGAGAAAGTATTCAAAATTCTAAAATTAATACAGATATAGCAACATCTACACTAATGCAAAGAGCATTAGAGATGTATATTAAAGAAGGCTATTGGATTGGATATATAGATGATTTAAAAAATGGTTATATAAAAAGATATGAATTAATGAAAAAGCTATTAAATGAAAAACTTAAGGATTATGTAGCATTTATGGATCCAAGGGGAGGATTAAGTTTTTATTTAAATATAAAAAATAAAAATATACAATCAAAAGAATTATTTTATAAATTAAAGGAAAAAGGTGTTTATATTACTCCAGGAACAATATTTTATAGGGGATTAAATTTGGGAGAAAGTTATTTTAAGATAGGCTTTTCTCAAGTTAATGAAGATGAAATATTAAGGGGAATTGACATTATTAAGGAGGAATTACAACAGTGGCATATATAACGATTAGGGAATATGGTGAAGATAGTTTTATCGAAAAAAAATCAGAGTTTATTGGATATGCTAAAAGGGTAGAAAATGAGGAAGAAGCAAAAGCTTTCGTAGCAGAAATAAAGTCAAAGCATAAACAAGCAAGACATAATTGCTGGGCATATGTTATAGGCGAAAATATGGGAATACAAAGATATAGTGATGATGGAGAACCACAAGGAACAGCAGGTATTCCAATATTAGAGGTTATGAAGAAGTCTGATATAACAGATTGTGCAGTAGTTGTAACAAGATATTTTGGTGGAATATTACTTGGTGCAGGGGGGCTTACTAGGGCATATACAAAAGGAGCATCTATAGCATTAAAAGCCGGTGGAGTTGTTGAGAAAGTTCAAGGTGTAAAAGTATCTCTACATTTAGATTATGATATGATAGGTAAAGTACAGTATTTCTGTGGTCAAAACAATTGGCATATTGAAGATACTGAATATACTGATAAGGTTATAGTTCATATTTTGGCAGAAGTTTCAGTTGCAGATGAAATTGAAAAAGAAGCAATTGAAGCAAGTAATGGAAAGATTATTGTTGAAAAGAGTGAAAAAGATATTTATTTTAAGGAAGAAAATAGATTATTTAAAATTTTATAATTCATATATTTACACAAAAATTGTTTAATATTTTTCATTATGATATAATAAAAAAGATTTTTAGATTATTTTAAGATTTAGGAGGATGAAATAATGTCAGGACATTCAAAATGGCATAATATACAAAACAAAAAAGGTAAAGCAGATGCTAAAAGAGGGAAGATCTTTACTAAGATAGGTAGAGAGTTAATGATAGCTGTTAAAAATGGAGGACCAGATCCTGATAACAACCCTAAATTAAGAGATGCAATAGCAAAAGCAAAGGCAGCTAATATGCCAAATGATACAGTACAAAGATCAATAAAGAAAGCTTCAGGAGAGTTATCAGCAGTTGATTATGAAAGAATCGTTTATGAAGGATATGGACCATCAGGAGTTGCTGTTATTGTTGATACTTTAACTGATAATAAGAATAGATCAGCAGGAAATGTAAGAAGTGCTTTCACTAAAGGTGGTGGAAACATGGGAACTACAGGATGTGTAGGATTTATGTTCCAAGAAAAAGGTGAAATTGTTATAGAAAAGGGAGACCTTGATGAAGAAGAATTAATGATGATGGCATTAGATGCTGGAGCTGAAGACTTCAATAGTGATGAAGAAGAAGTATTCATAATCACAACTGCACCAGAAGATTTTGGTACAGTAAGAGAAGCTTTAGAAGCTGAAGGATTAGAATTCTTAGAAGCAGCAGTTAAAATGATTCCAGATACATATACTGAAATTGATGAAGATGCAGCTAAGAAATTCCAAAAGATGTTAGATTTACTTGAAGATGATGATGACGTTCAAGAAGTTTACCACAATGCTGAATTCCCAGAAGGATGGGATGAATAGGACTTTTAAGTAAATTTAGTAGTTCTAGAAATGGGTGAAAACTGAATTGACTATGGAATACATAATGAAAACCATAGTACTTTCGATATTAAATACCTTTTGTTTTTACTGATGTAATAGCAAAAGGTATTTTTATTTCAAATATGAAAATGGAGAAGGAGGTTTATCTCAATTAAAAAAGTATAAACCTTCTTTAGCTTTAAAATAGCATTTAAAAAAAGTATTTTATATAAAAGATATTACCAAATTTCATTAAATTCAGTTGTAAAAATTAATTTTGGATCGTTTGTTTCTACTGTATTTGGTATAGGTTTTCTATTCATTTTCCCAAATCCAATAGGTATATAGAAAGTAAAAGGTAGAGGTTTTATTCCAGATTTTAAGTCATTAAAATAATTTAATAAAGCATTTGTAGAACTGGTGTAATGGCTATTATTTAATACAATATCACAATATTTAAATATTGAACCATATGCTGAGTATTCAGAAATTGTTTCAGTTGTTGTGCCTCCATATATAGTTGACATATTATAAATATATTCAGCCGTTTTAAAGCTTGGCCAATAGCCTTTGCCATATACCATATTATGAAAAAACAGATCATGGTTCAGTTCTTTATTATTACTTAATTTAAATGCTTCATAAAGTTGCATAGTAAGAATTTTCATTTTTAAAAAATCATGTCCGTCAGCATTCCATTTAGAGTTAGAATATTTAAGCCATAATAATGATCTTAGATAGGTTGCTTTTAAGTCACCATACTTTTCAAAAGCAGAAATATCAGAAGTATTTGATATTACTTCAATAAGTGAATTTTCAAAGCCAGTACCTCTTTCATTATAATCAATTATTCCATCATGATTTTCATCAAATCCAGCAAGTAATTCTTTATATAAATTACTATGGAATAAAGTATCATTAGATTTGGCATAGCTTAGTATAGTTGGTTGTAAGCTATGAAGTATAGAATTAGAATTATAGTAAAGTGTTTTTGTTAATACTTCATTCATATTATTATTACTAAGAGATATAAGGTGACCATGATAAGAGGCAAGTTTAGTATTATTTGTGAGATCTACTCCCTTTATATAATATGAACAGGAACCTATACCTCTTTTTTCAGCATCATTGTAAAGATAGTATCTAAAGAGTGGAGAATCAACCCAAAGTGTAGATACTATTTGTTGTTTTTTAATTTTGGCTATAGGGACATCATGAATGAATTCAGTTGGGAAGTGGTATTCTTTTTTTAGTTTTTTTGACTCCAACATTGGGAGGGTATTGAAACAATAACGAGCGCAAAAAGTATCAAGTGCTACGCAATCTAAAGAGGCCCAAATAAAACCTTCAGGAATAGGTTGTGCCTCAGTAGGAACAGCATGAACAACATTTACTATATTAATATTATCAGAAATATTAACAATTAATATTCCTTGACTTTGCACAGCTTTAATAATATCACATTGTGTTCCAGAGAATCCGGCAGTGCGTTTTATAATATACCTTCCATATTTATCTCGCATAGGGAGATGAGTATTCCCATCTATTTTCATAATTAATGGAGAGTGTGGAACTAAACTTCTATAGCTCGGTATTTTAGTGTTTTGAGATCCATAAAGCCAATTTGTATCAGATGGGTTTTCAGTTACTGCACATTGAAGTGGATAAAGTCCGAGTCCAAGATTTTTAAGTGCATTAGTAATTAAATCTTGAGCATGAAGTTTCATGGTAGGAACATTAATTAAAACACAACCAGGATAAAGTTTTATATCTTCTAAATCTGAACTATTTCCGCCAACAATAACCTTATGCAAAACAATTTCAGAATAATTTTGACCATCAGGAATATCAATAGTTCGCCCTCTAGATCTATCTATTTATAATTGGTTAATATCATAAATCATCATTTTATTAATAGCTTCACCAGGAGAAAGGCAAATACCTTTACAGCTTTCCTCGTAACCATTCATTGGATTATCATCTTCATCACTAGTACAGTGATAAGATAAATATTTACGAGAAAAATAAAATCCCCATCCGCCATAAAAGTTATCATCATCACCATAAAAATCATGAGATCGTCCTTCAAATATTGCTTCATTAGTTATTGTATGCTTAGTATACTTACTATATTGAACACCATAAAGCTCAATGCTGCAGCCACCTTCTGCAATAGCCATATGAGAGTAATGGATATTAGCATAATCGTGGAACCAGCGCATAATGGCAGCAATTATACTCCAATTTGTATTTAAATAAATCATTAAGCCAGCACCGTGAGTAGTAGGATCAATACATATAGGAGAAATTAAATTAGGTTTGAATATTAATAGCTTATTATTAGATATATCTTCTTTAACTTTCAGTATAAAATTTGTTTCTTCATCTAATTTAGCTAGCATTATGGAAACAGCAGAATATATATAATTAATTCTATTTTGAATTTGTTGCCAACTTTCATTATCTTCTTCATTAGAATCTATATATTCTTTTAGTAAATCTGGAATATCTGTATAAGCGTTGTTAACATTTAATCTTATACCAGTGATTGAAGAGCCGTATTTATCCATATCAGCAATGTTTATATTGCCTAGAATTTCTTTATTAATTATATTCATAATAATGTTACCTCATTTTAAAAAATATTAATTCTAATCATTAAAATTTCTATAGGGATATCCCATTTGAGAAGAATCATATCTTCCTAATAAATATTTGTAATATTCGGGACCATATAGTTTTTCAAGAGTGGTAGGTGGATATTCATATGATTCTGAAGTGATTTGATATTGTGCTCCTAGTGGCTCAATTACTTTAAGCTCTGACCAAGGATTGTCAAGTGAAGGGGTTAAATTAATATCAGTAATAATTGCTTTTTCTGTAGAGGCTAAAATTGTTTCTTGTTCATATTCTTGTAGTTAAATGTTATTGAATAGCAACCTATTGCAATTGTACTTGAAATTACAAGTAAGAGTTAAACCTTTTGAAATAGATGGTTGATTAATGCTTGAAGAGTTAGTAGTAAGATTATTAGTATTAATATTACTTGTGACTATTTCTGCTGTAGCATTAAAGAAGTTAATTCCATTACGTTTTACTGATACTGTTACTGTGTCTCCATTACGGTGTAGTGTAATTTTTTCTGCAAGTTTTTTTTGAAAGCCTAAGATTTCGCGACCAATAAGCATAGCCATATCTTGATTATTTGATAAAACTACATCTAACATATAGTTATAAGATTCATTATTATATAATACAGGTATAATAATTCCTGCTTCTGAATAAGGGGTTCCTAAGCTAATATAGGGAATATGACATACATATACAATTACCATTGAAGAAGCTGGTTTAAGTTGTGGTGGTAATATTTTTTCTAATATTTTTATATCTGTGTTCCAAAACAAATTTAAAGTTTCTGTTCCATGAGTAGTTATTTTAGATAAACCTTTATTTATTGCTTTTAAATCATCTGGAGTTTTAATAAAACTACATTTTTTAGACATAAAACTTCACCCCTATTTAATAAATTTTTATTATACATATTATGACTTATGATTACAAAATGTTACATAAGAAATTCTTTATAAATAATAGAGTTAATATTAGTGAATTTTACATAAATTTCATTTATAGTATGTTGGCAATAGTAGATACTTTATAATTTATTGGAGCTGTATGTTTTTAGTTTACAGTTCCAATAAATTATAGTGATAGTTTAAATACTTATTAGTGAAATTTTTACCATATTTCTTTAAAATGAGCTGTAAATATTAGTTTTGGATCATTTGTTTCAATGGTATTAGGAACTTTAATTCCGTTTAGTTTTCCAAAGCCATGAGGGACAAAGAAGGTAAAAGGTAAAGGTTTTTCTCCAGAATTTAAATCCTTGAAGTAATCTGATAGAGCAGTTGAGGGATTTTTGGTATAATTACCAGAATTTTTTACTATATCACAATATTGAAATAAACATCCATATGGTGAAGAAAGGAAAATTGATTTTAAAGATTGGCCTCCATATACATATGTCATATTATATAAATATTCTACGGTTTTAAAGCTTGGCCAATAGCCTTTGCCATATATCATTTTATTATAAAATAAATCTTTTTCTTGATTTTCTTGTTGACTTAGCTTGAAAGCAAGTGAGAATTTTTCAAGAAAAATACTTTCCTTCATAAAATTTTGTGCATTTGGATTCCAACAGGAATTAGAATTTTTTAATAGACTAATATTTTGGATATATGGTGATTTTAATGAACCATATTCATCAGTAATTAATAAATTCAAGCAATAAGCAAAAGTTTCAAGTTGGGCAGTTTCAAATCCACGACCTTGTTCATTATAGTCAATAACGCCATCATTATTTTCGTCTAACATATTCATAAGTTCATTATAAAGATTAGTGTTAAATAAAGAATCACAAGCTTTAGCATAACTAAAAATCGTAGTTTGTAAGTTATATAATAGAGTAAGATAATTATAGTATAAAGCTTTAGTCATAAATTCGTACCAATTGTTATTTTTCTCTTGTATAAGATGTCCTTTATAGGAGGAGAGTGTAGACTTAGTAGTTAAGTCTAATCCTTTAATATGATATAATTGGGAACCTATGCCTCTAATTTCAGCATCCTTGTATAGGGAGTATCTAAGAAGTGGGGAATCTACATTTTTTTTTGTTATGATATTTTGTTTGTGTATTAATGCAAATGGCACTTCTTGAAGAAATTCAGTTTTTAAATGATACTTTTCTTGAAGTTGCTTAGCGTATATTCTAGGAAGTGTTTTAAAGCAATAGTTAGCACAGAAAGTATCAAGAGCAACACAATCTAAAGAAGACCATATAAAGCCTTCACTAATAGGTAAAGCTGTATTGCCATTAGAAGATGTTATATTAGTAATATTAATGTTATCAGAAATATGAATCATAAAAACCTCCTGGTTTTGCAACGCTTTTAAGAGGTCACATTGTGTTCCAGAAGAACCAGCGGTTTTAAAAGAAATATATTTTCCATTTTTATCTTTTATTGGAAGATGTGTTTCATCATCTATTTTCATAACCCAAGGTGAATGAGGAAGTTTAGCTCTGGTATTTGGATATTTATTATTAGGCGATCCGTATATCCAATTAGTATCTAAAGGATCTTCACTTTTTGCACACTTCATAGGATAAAGTGCAATTCCTAGATTTTTTATAGAATTAGTAATCAAATCGTTATTATGCATTTTAGGAACAGGCACATTAATAATTACGGAACCAGGATAAAGTTTTATATCATCAGGATTAGATGGATCTCCACCGATAATAATTTTATTTATAGTTATCTTAGAAAAATTTTTACCATCGGGAACAGAAACAATTCTTTTTCTAGAAGGAACTTCCTGAAGCGTATTAATATCATAAATCATTAGTTTATTCTTGGCTTCACCAGGGGCAAGGAGTATGCCGTTGCAGCTTTCTTCGTATCCATTCATTGGATTATCAGATTCATCTTGTGAACAATGTGATGATAAATATTTACGTACATAATAAAATCCCCAACCACCATCAAAAGTTTTAATTTCACCATCAACTAAACCTTCAACTCTGCCTTCTAATATTCCTTCGTTAGTAATTATCTTATTAATTTGTGAACTAAAGGTTTTGTTGCATATTGAAGCAATTAAATCATTACAACCTTCAATTAATCCCATTTGAGAATAATTTATATTACCATTATCATGAAACCAACGCATAATTGCAGCAACCATAGGCCATTTTGTTGCAAGTGAATAGGCTGAACCTGCACCGTGATTATAACCAGATATACAATCAGGAGACATTATATTGGGTTTAAATAGTAAAATTTTATTTTTTTTAACTTCCTCTTGCAGTTTACACATAAAATTTGTTTCTTCATCTAAATAATTTAGCATAATAAAGATACCACTATATATATAATCAATTTTCTTTTCGATTTCTGACCAAACTTCTTCATTTTGAGTATTGATAAATTTTTGTAGTAAATCAGGAAGTTCTGAATAAGCTTTATCTGCATCTATATGAACCCCAGCAATTAATGAACCAGCTTCATCAAGTTTAAAACCTTCATTATCTATAAAAATTGGTTGTGTAAATAGTTCAGGCAAAATAATATCCTCCTTATGGATTTAAAAAATTACATTAACAACTTATTTTATTAGGATAAATATTGTGAAATAAAAGTAAATTTATAAATTAAAGTAAAATATTTTATTATATGTTATATTAAGAATAGTATTAGATAAGGACCTTTTAGTTTTAATGTATAGAACTTTAATCAATGAAAAAGAATTTATATAATAATTGAGATAATAAAGAGGAGAATTGAAAATGGGAAAATATTTATTAGATACTAATATTGTTATTAAGCTTTGGAATGATAATTCAATGCTTTTAGGAAAATTGATAGAGAAAAATAAAGTTGTTATATTAAAAGAAGTATTAGAAGAACTTTCAATTAAAGAGAAAAAGATATATAGAAGGCAAGAAATTTTAAGTGAAAGGTTTTGTAAGCTTTTACCCTGTAGTATTGAAGTTAAAAATAGTTATCTGATTGGGTTCTTTATGATATATGATTACGAAATAAAAGGAAGATTTGAAAATAATAATTTATCAAAAAATGATTTATTACAAATATGTGCTTGTTATACTGATGAAAGTTTAACTTTAATCACAGAAGATAAGGAATTATTTAATATAGCTAATTACATTTTAGGTGAAAATAGAGTTAAAAGTATTTTAGATATTGAACTGTGATAATAGATATATTATAATTTACAGGTATTTCGTTGAGAAATTTGGGAGATACTGTACAGTTACAGAGCCGAAGGGGAAAGTGCGGCAAACTCTCAGGCAAAAGGACCAAATTTTGAGAAAACTCTGGAAAGTCTAATGTATAAAAGACACCGACGAAGCAATCTTAAATGTAGTAGGAGAATCTTTCAGGTAAAAAGACAGAGGCGCAATTATTTTAATAATTAGTCTATTGTAAAAATAAATGAGGGGGATTTTTTTGGACTACATAACAATTTTAGAGTATATAGGAGTTTTTGCTTTTGCCGTATCAGGAGCAATAGTAGCAATTGAAGAGGAATTTGACGTTTTTGGAATATATATAATTGCAATAATTACAGCAATGGGTGGAGGCGTACTTAGAGATATTGTTACAAATGTTGGAATACCAGTATTTTTTACAAGTTATATGACAATTCCTTTTATTATTGCTGGAACTTTATTTGCCATACTTTTAAAAGGAAGGCTAAAGCACAAGAATTTATTTGTTTTTATAGATGCTATTGGACTAGCAGCATTTTTCGTATCTGCAGCAGTTAAAGCTATTGGTAGTAATTATAATTATATGTTATTCATATTTGCAGCTAGTATAACTGGAGTTGGTGGTGGTGTTTTAAGAGATATTATAACAAATAGAAAACCACAAATATTCAAACATGATATTTATTGTGTTGCAGGAGTTATAGGAGTAACTTTGCTTTGGTTTATTTATCCACTAATTGGAGTAGATGTAGCACAATTTATTGCGTTAATAGCAATAGTAATTATAAGAATGGTAAGTTATTATAAGACTATTAATTTACCAGTAGTATGCAGAAAAAGTGAATTCTTAGAGAGTTAAGTGGAAGTTTAATTTATAAAAGAATATAAAAAGACTAATATTAAAATAATAAGTAAAGGTATGAGGAAAATGCTCATACCTTTTTTGTATAATATTTATTAAATAACCTTAGAAAATGAAATAGAACGTAAATATAGTATAAATATGTGTTAATTTAATTTAAAGATCAAATATGCTACTATATGGTCTATAAGAGCTCAAAATAAAAAAATAACAATTTGATATAAGTTAATTAATACTATATAATACAATTATAGAAAATGTTTTAAATAATTTTTAGAAATGTATAAAAAGATAAAAAATACATATTTAAATTTTTAGGGGGAGGAAATGGTATTAGCTTTAATTATTATAATAGGATTAGTTTTACTTTGGGTAATAATTTCACCCTGTTTTGAAAAAATAGGAGAATTTATTAGGAGATATTATGAAAAAATATTTAATGAGCAGGGGGACGAAAAAAATGAAAAAAGGTAATAAAATAGTTGGTGGAATAGTAGTTGCTGGAGTAATGGTAGTGGGAGGAGTATTAATAACACTGTCAACACATAAAATAAAACCAGGATATGTTGGAGTTGTATATAATTTAAGAGGTGGTATTCAAGATAACATTTTAACTCAAGGTTTAAGAATTGTTTCACCATTTCAAAAGGTATCACAATATTCAGTAGCAACTGAGCAGGCGTATCTTTCAAGAGATAAAAAGGAAGGTTCTTTAGATGATGATTCATTTATGATACCAACATCAGATGGGAAGACCGTTAATGTCGATTTAGAGTTTAGCTATCATTTTGATTCAGATAGACTTCCAGAAACATTCACTAGATTTAAGGGACAAACAGGTAAAGAGATAGAGGATAATTTTATAAGAGGTAAGATGAAAGCATGGACTTCAGAAGTATCTTCTACTTTTTCAGTAATTGATATATATGGTGAAAAAAGATCAGAGTTAAATTCAAATGTATTAGCTCATGTAAAAGAGAAGTTTTATGAGTATGGAATTATAATTGATTCAGTAAATTTTTCTAGAATTGAATTAGATGATGAAACAGCTAAAGCTATTCAAGAAAGAATAAATAAGCAACAGGAGTTAGAAACTGCTAAAATAGAGGCACAAAAAGCAGAAATAGAAGCTGAAAGAAAAAAAGTTGAAGCACAAGGTGAAGCAGATGCAAAAATTATCAAAGCACAAGGTGAAGCTGAGGCAAATAAGATTTTAACACAAGATCTTAATGATGAAATTTTAAGTAAAATGTATATTGAAAAGTGGGATGGTGTATTACCAAAGGTTACGTCAGGTGATATAAGTCCGCTTTTAGATTTAAATAACATAGAATAATAAATAAAACATAATGGAGGAAAATAAAATGGAATATAATATTTTTGGAGGAAATTTACCTGCTGTAACAATAAGATTGAATCAAGGGGAAAGTATTTACACACAATCTGGTGGAATGACTTGGATGACGGAAAATATAGAAATGAATACGAATATGAAAGGTGGATTATTTAAAGGTTTAGGGCGTATGATGTCTGGGGATTCAATATTTATGGCAACATATACAGCGAAACACTATCCGGGAGAAATAACAATATCTTCATCATTTCCGGGTGAAATAATAGTGCTAGATTTAGCTGATGGAAGAGAATATGTATGTCAAAAAAGTGCATTTTTATGTGCAGAGCCAGGTGTTAATCTATCACTTACAACTAATAGAAGTGTAAAAGGAGGATTCTTTGGTGGAGAAGGCTTTATAATGCAAGAAGTAAGAGGAAAAGGTAAAGTATTTCTTGAAATTGATGGTAGTGTAGTTGCAAAAGATTTAGCACCAGGAGAAAAATTAATAGTAGATACAGGAAATATAGCAGCTTATGAAAGAAGTGTTAAATATGATGCTAAAATGGTAAAGGGATTTAAAAATATATTATTTGGGGGAGAAGGATTGTTTTTAACGACTTTAACTGGACCAGGTAGAGTATATCTTCAAACTATGACAATGCCAAGTTTTGCTGAAAGAATAATACCATATTTACCAGCATCAAGAAATAATTAAATATTTATATTGAAAGAGCGGTTAATTTGACAGCTCTTTCTTTTTATATCTTTGAATATAGCTATGAGTGGCTGAAATGTTAAAATGATTGTAGCAGATTGTATTAGAAGTAGTTATTTTAAAAAATATAATAGAAATTAAGGAGAAAAATAAAAATAATATAGGTATAACTAGGTTGTTGGAAAAAATTAAAAATGATACAATTTTGTTATTAAACAATTTATGGAAAATAGAAATATAATATTGGGGGGAGTTTTTATGAATGAAAAAACAAAGGATTTGGTATGGGCCGCATTGTTTCTTGCAATAGGTATAGTTATACCTTATGTTTTTCATGTAACTAGTTTGCCAGGACAAATATTTTTACCTATGCATATTCCAGTTTTATTATGTGGGGTAATATTAGGAAAAAAGTATGGTTTGATTTTAGGAATATTATTACCTTTTGTTAATTCAGTACTTTTAGGAATGCCAGCTATATTCCCAACAGGAGTTTCTATGGCATTTGAGCTTGCAACATATGGAATAGTTACAGGACTATTATATAAAGATAAAAAGTATAATATATTTATATCATTAATTGTAGCTATGGTTGTTGGAAGAATAGTATCTGGAGTGGCAAATTATATTTTATTAACAGTAGGTGGAAATGTTTTTGTATTTACAGCATTTTTGACTACAACTTTTATTAAAGCAATACCAGGAATAATTATTCAGCTCATATTAATACCAGTAGTATTAAAGGCTGTAGAGCATGTGAAAAAAGGAGAAGCTGTGATAAATGAATAATAGAGAATTTTTTAATAGCTTAGCTTATAAATGGGATGAAATGTGTCATCATGATGATAAAAAAATAAGAAAAATACTTCAACTATCGGATATAGAGAAAGGCTCAAAAATTCTTGATATAGGAACAGGAACAGGTATATTAATTAGTTATTTGTTAGAAAAGTCGCCATCAAAATTGGTTGCTGTTGATATCTCAGAAAATATGATAGAAGTAGCAAGAGAAAAATATAAGAAAGAAAATGTTAAGTTTGTAGTATCTGATATTATGAATTTTAATGAAGGTAGATATGATTATATATTTATATATTCAGCATACCCTCATTTTAAAGATAAAGAAAAATTATTTGAACATTTATATAAATTATTAAATGAAAATGGAAAAGTTATAATAGCTCATTCTCAAAGCAGAAATGAAATAAACCATGTGCATTCTAAAAGTGATTTAGTTAAAGAAGATTTACTATTACCTGTAGAAGATAATGTTAGAATAATAAATAAATACTTAAGTACTAGAACTACTATTGATAATTCGGAAATTTATTATATAGAAGCTATAAAAAATAAGTAGACATGTTTTAGCATTTATAAAGTATAAGGAGCTGAATTTATAGCTTCTTATACTTTAAAATATAAAAAAGTCTAGACATTTTGAAGAGTATTATATATACTAATAAATATAAGGCGCCATAGCCAAGTGGTAAGGCAGAGGTCTGCAAAACCTTTATTCCCCAGTTCAAATCTGGGTGGCGCCTCCAAAAAAACCTACAAGAATTACTTGTAGGTTTTTTATTTTGTCTTTTTATATAAATGATAAAAAATAATTAAAATAAAAGTTATTCACAATATAAAATAAAATATCCACAACTAATTTTAAATTGGTTGTGGATATTTTTAATATTTTAGCTAAACATATCTTTTTTGTATAAGATAAAGGCAGTAAAAAGTGTTAAAAGAATTGTAAGGAAAATAATTATAACAAAACCTTGTGGGTTGTTCTGAAGTGGCAATTCTACATTCATTCCAAATATACCACCAATTATAGTTGGAATAGCCATTAATATAGTAACAGAAGCTAAAACCTTCATAACTATGTTAAGGTTATTAGATATAACAGAAGCAAAGAAATCCATGGTACTAGATAAGATATTACTATAAATATCGGTCATTTCTATTGCTTGCTTATTTTCAATAATTACATCTTCTAATAAATCTTGATCATCTTCATATTTTTGCATGATATCCATTTTTAACATTTTCTCTAAAGTTACTTCATTAGCCTTAAGTGAAGTAGAGAAATAAACTAGTGATTTTTCTAATGAATGTAATTGGATTAATTCTCTATTTTTCATAGATTTATGTAATCTTTTTTCAATCATTACACTTTTTTTATCAATTTGTCTAAGATAAATTAAATAGTAAGTTGAAATTCTATTTAAAATTTGAAGTATGAATCTAGATTTCTTAAAAGAAAAGAATGATTTTACACGACCATTTATAAAATCAGTTATTATTCTACTATTCTTTAAACATACTGTAATAATCTCTTTTTCAGAGTGAATTATAGCTAGAGGATAAGTATCGTAAGTTAAAGAGTTATCTTCCATTTCTGTAAAAGGAATATCTACTACTACTAATGTAAACTCATCTTCTACATCTATTCTAGAAGTTTCTTCATCATCAAGTGGGGCTCTTAAAAAGCTTAAGGGAACTCCAGTCTTTTTTGAAATTAATATTAACTCTTCGTCAGATGGGGCAACAATATTAATCCAACAGCCATTTTCTATAGAATCTAATTGTTTTAACGTTGAATCTGTTTCACTTATGCTTTTATATATTTGAATCATTAATATACCTCTCTATTAATTATGAAATTTATAATAAGATTATAACATAAAAGGAAATTTAAATCTGTCATTAATATTTGAATAGTATACATTTACAGGGGATATAAAGATATAAGAAGTTAAACATTAATGATTAATAGTTAGCTTAGATAAGATATTTCAATTTCTTTAATATATAGTGGACAAGATAGTGATATTAAAGAAAATATAGAGTTTGTAATTCTATATATAAAATTAGTATAATCAAAATATTGTCAGAGAAAATAAGATAGAAATATTTGGGGGAAGTCCACATATGCATAAGGAGATTAAGCAGGGTAAAAAGACAGTTGCAATTATAATTTCATTATTAACTATTACAGTTGCACTATATATATACCAATTTTCTAAAATGACTTTAGGAAGAAATGTTACCATTAAATTTATATTAGAGGCTCTTTTAATAATGACAACACTAATAGTTTTATTTATAGAAACTAGAAAGTGTAAAATTGCATATAAGTACTGTATAATTTCTGATAAACTTATAATTAATAAGATAAACAGTAAAAACGAAGAAAATGTGGAGAGCCTAAAAATAAAAGATATAATTTATATTGGTGAAAAAAGTAATGTTCCTAAAGAGTATAGTAGATGTAAATGTAGTAGACACTATATTAGAAAATTTGATAAGGCAAAAAAATTATTATGTATATATAAAAAAGAAGGGAAAATATATAAATTTGTTTTTGAGCCAAGTGATACTTTAGTTTCACGTATAAAATCTTCTAGTCAACATTAAAAATTATAAAATTTAAATAGTAGGTTGAGATAGTCATTAAAATTTAGCATGACTATCTCATTTTTTTATTTCTAATATTATTTGAAGAAAATATATTTTTCTTATTTTATATATGATTTTTATTTTAGAAACATTTATAGAATGAACTACAATATGATTTTAAATACTAGGATTATTACTCCTATTTAGTTTAAACAAAATATTTACATAAATAAGACAATAGAAGGTATATAGATTAAATAATGGGCAAGACTTAATAAAAAAGGGAGGGTTAATTTTATGGATATTAGTAGTAAGGATATATGGAGAGATACAGAAAAATATTGTATAATATGTGAGAATGAATGTGTTGGAAATGGAATTCAAATAATGAATAATTTTATTTGTGATAGATGTCTTGAAAAAATGAATATGATAGATATTAATAGCGATGAATATGAAGTAATAAAAAATAAGATAAAGAAGTCTATTACAAATAAGATAATAAAAAATAAATAAGTTAAATAGAACTTAAGATGATCGAAAGGATGAGAAGGATGGGTAAAGGTAAATTAATAATTATTGAATCAGGTTCAGATGCAAGTGGAAAGGCTACTCAGTCACAAAGATTATATGAAAGATTAATAAGTGAAGGAAAAGAGTGTTTAAAAATAACTTTCCCTGATTATGCGAGTGATTCATCAGCTCTAGTTAAGATGTACTTAAATGGAGATTTTGGAAAAGATCCAAATGATGTTAGTCCATATATCTCATCAACTTTTTATGCAGCTGATAGATATGCGTCTTATAAGACTAAATGGGGTGATTTTTATGAGAATGGTGGAATTATTATAAGTGATAGATATACTACCTCAAATATGGTACATCAAGCCGCTAAACTAAATGGTGAAGAAAAAGAGAAATTTATTGAATGGTTATATGATTTAGAGTTTAATATTTATCAAATTCCAAAACCAGATCATGTTATATTCTTAGATGTTGATCCAGAAGTAAGTCAAGAGCTTATGAGAAATAGAGCTAATAAGTTTACAGGAGAAGAAGCAAAAGATATTCATGAAAGTAATAAGGAATATTTGATAAATTCATATAATAATTCTTTATATATTGCAGAAAAATACAATTGGGATGTTATCAAGTGTTGTAAGAATTCTAAGCTTAGAAGCATAGAAGAAATTAATGATGAAATTTATGAAAAAGTAAAAAAATATATATAAATTTAAGATGGGTTGTTTAAAAGAAGGGATTATTTATAAGGAAAGTTCTTTGTTTCTAACAATCCTTTTATCTTTATTACAAACTTTGTATTAGTATTAATGATTTGATATAGATAATAGTAGAAAATGAAAATAAAAATTCATATAATACATTATTTGAAGAGAAAATTTAGTAAATTCTTATATATTTATGATAAAATATATAAGAAGAATTTATTAGTATAAGAGTGGAGGTATATGGTATGAAACTAGTTTTAGCTATAGTACAAGATGATGATGCTATAGATTTAATTGAAGAGCTTACAGATAAAAATTATAGGGTAACTAAATTAGCAACTACAGGAGGTTTTTTAAAATCAGGGAATACTACTTTAATGATTGGTGTTGAAGAAAAAGTAGTAAAGGATGTTGTTAAAGTCATTGAGGATGTTTGTAAAAAAAGAAAAGAAATGGTATCTACACCAACACCAAGTACAATTGGCAGTGGATCAGGAATGTATATGCCTTATCCAATTGAAGTAGAAGTGGGTGGAGCTACAGTATTTGTTTTAGATGTTGATCAATTTTATAAAGTTTAATTAAGTTGATTAGGAGGTGAATGTATGAGAAACTTTATAGGATATAGTGATTTAATTAATAATTTTAAGGATAGATGTTTAAAAAATACACTTTCTCATGCACACCTCATTGCAGGAGAAGATGGAATTGGAAAAAGTAAATTAGCTAATATTTTAGCTAAGCTTATTTTAAATGGAGATTTAGAGAGAGAATATGTAGATATAATCAATTATAAGAGTAGTAAGGCATCTTTTGGAGTAGATGAGGTTAGAGATATAATTGAAGAAGTTTCTAAAAAGCCTTTTGAAGGTGATAGAAAAGTGATAATTATTCATGAAGGAAATAAGCTTACTATTCAAGCTCAAAATGCACTTTTAAAAACCATAGAAGAACCACCAATAGGAGTTCACATAATAATATTGTGTGAAAGTTTAGAGTTAATTTTAGATACAATAAAATCTAGGTGTGAAATATATAAATTAACACCATTAACCAAGAATGAATTATATGAATATATAAAAATTAAGGGCTTTGATTATAATGAAAGTGATATAAGATCTGCAATAGCTTTTAGTGAAGGAATACCAGGAAGAATAGATAGATATTTTAATGATGAAAACTTAAGGGAATTAAGAAATAAAGTTATTGAATTAATTAAGAGCTTAAATAAAAATGATGTAGAAATTGTACTACAACAAGAAGAAGCTCTAAGTACTTTAAAAGATAATAAAGAAGAAGTATTAAATATATTTGGCTCTTTTATTAGAGATATTTTAATAGATAAGGAAGTTGAAAATGAGGAATTTATCATAAATGGTGATAAACTTGATGATATAAGAGAACTTACTAAAGAAATGTCATTTAGAAAGTTAAATAATATGATAAAGACAATAGAAGAAGCACGTAAAAATATTAAAAGTAATGTTAGTTGGGTAATGACACTACGAGTAATGTTAATGGGCTTCATGGAGGGTTAATTATGATAAAGGTTGTAGGAGTTAGATTTAAAAAGGCTGGAAAAATATATTACTTTGATCCAGCAGATATGAATATACAAAAGGATACATATGTAGTAGTTGAAACCGCTAGAGGTATTGAATTTGGAGAATGTGTAATAGGAATAAAAGAAATAAATGAAAATGATATAGTTGCACCACTTAAGAGTGTATTAAGAATAGCAACTGAAGAAGATATAGATAGACATTTTAAAAATAAAGATAAAGAAAAAGATGCATTTAATATATGTTTAAAGAAAATTCAAGAACATGGATTAACCATGAAACTTATAGATGTAGAATATACTTTCGATAATAATAAAGTTATATTTTATTTCACAGCAGATGGAAGAGTTGACTTTAGAGAATTAGTTAAGGATTTAGCAACAATATTTAAAACTCGTATAGAGCTTAGACAAATAGGAGTTAGAGATGAAGCTAAGATGTTAGGTGGTCTTGGGCCTTGTGGTAGACCAATGTGTTGTTCTAGCTTTTTAGGAGACTTTGCATCTGTTTCAATAAAGATGGCAAAAGAGCAAAACTTATCACTTAATCCAACTAAAATATCAGGGATTTGTGGAAGACTTATGTGTTGTTTAAATTATGAACAAAGTACTTATGAAGATATTAGAAAAAGAATGCCTAAAGTTGGTTCGATAGTAAAGACAAGTGAAGGCACAGGAGAAGTATTTTCAAATAATATTGTTAAAGAAAGTGTTAAGGTTAAGCTTAAAAAGGGCGAAGAAGAAATATTAGAAGAGTTTAAAATTGATACTATTGAACTTATTAAAGGTCATTATGAGGATTCAGTTGATGATGATGATATAAAATTAGAAGTAGAATCTGAAGAAGATAGAAAGTTAATTAAGAATTTGATTAAGGGTAACTAAGGAGGATAATTAATGAAAGAGCTGGTTAGAATTTCTAATTTAACTAGTCATGCAGATATCTTAAAAATCAGAAGTATAGTAAGTGATTACGAAGGGGTTCTAGCATGTGAAATTAATTTAAATAAAAAAGAGGTACATTTAGTGTATGATAAATTGAGCGTTTCTATAGATGAAATAATTAATGCTATTGAAATGGCTGGTTATATGGTTATTTAGTATATAAATTATAGAAAATAGTATAAATTTAACTTTGCCTTTAAAAAGAAAAGTATGTATGATAAAATAGTTATGTTATTAATAAGTAATGGGGAGGTGTTTTTTAATGGCATACGCAATCAATGATTCTTGTGTTAACTGTGGAGCTTGCGCTGCAGAATGTCCAGTTAACGCTATAAGCCAAGGAGATACTCAATTCGTTATTGATGCAGATACTTGTATCGATTGTGGAAACTGTGCAAATGTTTGTCCAGTAGGAGCTCCAGCTGAAGCTTAATTCCAATGAAAAGAGTCGTCATATTATGATGACTCTTTTTTTTATGGAGAAAAATAATTTATATCAAAAATATGATTTAGATAATATTATAAATAAAATAGTTAAAAAAATTAAAAATAATAATAAGTTGTACCTATTTTAATAAATCTCTAATAATATAGCCCCAAATAATTAAATTATAGAATAGACATAAAAAAAATTTTTATATATAATTAAAGTCAAATAAGGTCAAAGTATGTTTAGGAAGGTGAAATTGTGGCAAGAATTTCAGATATAATAGCACAGTTTATAAATGACATGATAGAAGATAAAAAGGATAAGGAGGTAATTATTCAAAGAAATGAATTAGCAGATAAATTTAATTGTGCTCCATCTCAAATTAATTATGTATTAACAACTAGATTTACTTCTGAAAAGGGATATATGATTGAAAGTAGAAGAGGTGGCGGCGGTTATATAATAATCAAAAGAATAGAATATAATAATAAAGAAAAACAAGTAGAGGCAATAAATAAAGCTATTGGAGAAAGTTTAACCTATAGTGCAGCTTTATTATTATTAGAGCATTTATATGAAACTAATTTAATAACTAAAAGAGAGCTTGAAATTGTAAAAATATCAATTAACGATAGAACATTATCAAATGCAGAAGATAAAAATAAGCTAAGGGCAGAAATACTTAAGGGTATTATAATGGTTATTTTATCATAATAATTATAGTAGATGATAAAACAAGTAGTGATAAAGGGTTGGGTCATATTTGCAGAATATAATAACAAGTTATATTTAATCTATATTTGATTATATTTGGAGGTGACACTGTGATTTTTGGGAGGTTTACAGAAAGAGCGCAAGTTGTATTAGTAGAAGCACAACAAGAGTCTCAAAGTTTTAAGCACGGTTATATTGGAACAGAACATGTTTTATTAGGGATATTAAAAGAAAATGGATATGCAGGACAGCTTTTAACTAATAAAGGAATTACTATAGATAAGGTAAAAAAGATGACTGAAGATTATCTAGGTTTTGGTGATGACGAAGTTTCAACAGGCGAAATGTTATTAACACCAAGAGCAAAGAGACTTTTTGATGATAGTTTAGATATAGCAAGAAAGTATGGACATAGTTTTATAAATCCTGAGCATATATTACTTGCATTAATAAATGAAGGAGAAGGTGTTGCTTTTACTATTTTAACAAGTAGTAAGGTTGATTTATCGTCTATTAAGCAAGAGTTAGATAAATATATTTCTGGAAATGAGCTTAGAGAAAGTAAAAAGTCAGTACAAAGGGAAAAGAAGCAAAATAAAACTCCAGTATTAGATCAATATAGCACTGATTTAACTCAAAGTGCCAAGGAGGGAAAATTAGACCCTGTAATTGGCAGAGAGGAAGAAACTCAAAGGGTATTGGAAATACTGTGTAGAAGAATAAAAAATAATCCTTGTCTAATTGGTGAACCAGGTGTAGGAAAAACTGCTATAATTGAAGGATTAGCACAAAAAATTATTTCAGGAGATGCACCAGAAAGTTTAAGGGATAAGAGATTATTAGTTTTAGATATAACATCTATGATTGCAGGAGCAAAATATAGAGGTGAATTTGAGGAAAGATTAAAGAAGGTAATGAATGAACTTAAAAATGAAGATGATATTATAATCTTTATCGATGAAATTCATACTATAGTAGGAGCTGGAGGAGCAGAAGGTGCTATAGATGCTTCTAATATTTTGAAGCCTGCTTTAGCAAGAGGGGAAATAAAATGCATAGGGGCAACAACAATTGATGAATACAGAAAGCATATAGAAAAGGATGCTGCATTAGAAAGAAGATTTCAAACAGTTAATGTTGAGCCTCCATCTAAAGATGAAACTGTAAATATTTTATTTGGATTAAGAGATAAATATGAATCACATCACAAAGTTAAGATTACAGATGGTGCATTATATATGGCTGTAGATTTATCAGATAGATATATAAGTGATAGATATATGCCTGATAAAGCTATAGATTTAATAGATGAAGCAGCGGCAAAAGTAAGGATTTCAAGATTAACTCTTCCACCTGAGATTAAGAAAAAAGAATTAGATATTGAAAAAATAATTAGTGAAAAAGAAGAGTCAATTAAAAATCAAGATTTTGAAAAAGCTGCTAATTTAAGAGATAATGAAAAGCAACTAAAAGAAGAATTTGAAAAGATTAAAAATGAATGGAGAGCACATAGTTGTACAGAAGTTCAAATAGTTGATGAAGATGATATTGCAAAAGTTGTTTCAATATGGACTAAGGTTCCAGTAGAAAAATTAACCGAAAAAGAATCTGTTAAGTTATTACATCTAGAAGATACTCTAAGGCAAAGAGTTGTAGGTCAAGATGAAGCGATAAAAGCTTTAACTAGGGCAGTTAAAAGAGCAAGAGTTGGACTTAAGAATCCTAATAGACCAATTGGAACTTTTATTTTCTGTGGACCAACAGGTGTAGGTAAAACTGAACTTTGCAATGTTTTAGCAGAAGTCATGTTTGGGAAAATAAGCAATTTAATCAGAATTGATATGTCTGAATATATGGAGAAGCATTCAGTTTCAAGATTAATTGGAGCACCTCCAGGATATGTAGGATATGAAGAGGGTGGTCAGCTATCAGAGGCTGTAAGGAGAAAACCTTATTCAGTAGTATTATTAGATGAGATTGAAAAGGCTCATCCAGATGTATTTAATATATTACTTCAAATTATGGAAGATGGAAGATTAACTGATGGAAAGGGCAAGACAGTAGACTTTAAAAATACTATAGTGATTATGACATCTAATGTAGGAGCTCAAAAATTAAAGAGTCAAAGAAAAGTTGGATTTGATACTAATTCTAATTTAAAAGAAGCAGAATATGAGAAAATGAAGGACGTTGTATTAGGAGAATTAAAGAATGCCTTTAAACCTGAATTCCTAAATAGGGTAGATGATATAATAGTATTTAATCAGCTAAAGGAAGAAGATACATTACAAATAGTAAATATAATGCTAAAAGATACAATAAGTAGATTAAAAGAAAAGAATATAGATTTAATTTACGATGAGGATTTAAATAAATTCCTTATTAATAAAAATAAAAATCTTGAATTTGGTGCAAGACCTTTAAGAGGTATAATTAATAGAGAAATAGTTGATAAGTTAAGTGATGAATTACTTAAAGGTGAAATTAAAGTTGGAGATAAATTAAAGGTTGAATGCAGAGATGAGATATTGGTATTTTCCCATAGGTAAATGTTAAGAAATTTAAGGGGAATAAATAATGTAAAAGAGTAAGGTGATAAATAAATCGCCTTACTCTTTTTTATAATATTAAGCTATTTAATATTATTATCATTATCTAGGTTAGAATTAATAACCATGTTTTCTATGCAGTTTGAAGTAGAGTTATCGACATAATCGCTAGATAAATTTTTAGGTTTATAATCATTTAAAATGTTTTTTGAAGGAACATTATTAAAATAAGATTTATCTATCAAAATACCATCTCCTTGGAATTTATATAGATAGTATTTCCATATAATAAATAAATATGTATATTTTATATTAAAAAAAAATCCTTAACTGGTATAGACAACTATATGTATGTATAATATAATAAATTTGGGAGTGATATTTATGATAGATAAAAATAGTCCGATACCAGTGTATTATCAATTAAAAAACGATTTAATAAAAAAAATTGCAAAAGGTGTTTGGAAACCAGGTGAATGTATTTCAAGTGAAAGAGAGCTTTGTGAAATCTATGAAGTAAGTAGAATGACTATAAGACAAGCTATTGGAGAGCTAGTTCAAGAAGGAATTTTGCTTAGAAAAAAAGGTAAAGGAACATTTGTATGTGAGCAAAAGGTAAATCAAAAGGATATGATGAGCTTTACTGAAATGATTAATCAAAGCGGAAGAAAATTGGACACAAAAGTTATAGAATTTGAAGTTATAGATACGCCTGATGATATGCAAGATATTTTTATATTAGATAAGTTGTACAAAATAACAAGAAAAAGAATAGTAGATGGAGAGAGCATTGCTTTGGAAACAGTATATATTCCGGTAGATTATTGTGGAAGTATTAATAAAGAAATGCTATCTGGCTCATTATATAAGATTTTAGAAGGATTTGGATATACAATTACTCATTCAAATTCATCAATAATTGCAGTTAATGTTAATGATGAGATAAGAGGATTATTAGAATGTGAAAAGGATACTCCTATATTAAAGACTATTAATAAGACATTTACTAGTTCGGATAAGCTTTTATTTTTAGAAGAGGCATACTACAAATCAGATAAATTTACATTACAAGTTAATATTTCAAGAAAAGAGGGAGAATTGTTATGAATTTAATAGTTGTTGATAATTATGAAGAATTAAGTAAGGTAGCAGCAAAAGAGTTTGCTAAAGTAATAAATGAAAAACCAAATGCAGTTTTAGGTTTAGCAACTGGAGGATCTCCAGTTGGAATGTATAAAGAATTAATTAAGATGTATGAAAATAAAGAATTAGATTTTTCTAAAATTACAACAGTAAATCTAGATGAATATGTTGGATTAAATCCTGAACATGAACAAAGTTATAGACATTTTATGAATGAAAATTTATTTAAGTATATTAATGTAGATATAAAAAATACTTTTGTTCCTAATGGACTAGCTAAAGATTTAGAATTAGAATGTAAAGAATATGATAAAAAGATTGAGGAACTAGGTGGAATAGATATTCAACTTTTAGGTGTAGGAAATAATGGACATATAGCATTTAATGAACCAGATGAAGAACTATCTTCAGGAACTCATATAATAACATTAACTGAAGATACTATTAAAGCTAATGCAAGATTTTTTGCTAATGAAGCCGATGTACCAAGAAGAGCAATAAGCATGGGTGTAGGCGGAATAATGAAGTCAAAGAAAATAGTTTTAATTGCTTCAGGAGAAAGTAAAGCAGAAGCTATTAAAGGATTATTCTCAGGAAAAATAACAACAGATAACCCTGCTTCTATGTTACAAATGCATAGAGATGTTACAGTAGTTGTAGATAAAGCAGCAGCGACACTTATAAATGAATAATAATTTTAAAAATGAGGTTTTTATGTAGCCTCATTTTTTTATATTTGAAGTTATGTTATATTATAATAAAGAAAATTAGAGAATAAAATTTATATAGATAAGAGTGGTGAATAATATGGCTAAGATAAAATCTGTATTCGTATGTGAAGAATGTGGATATGAATCACCAAAGTGGATGGGGAAATGTCCTGATTGTGGAAATTGGAACACTTTTACCGAAGAACAGGTAGTACAGCAAAATAAGGCTGTAAAAGAAGCGATTAAGGTTAGAGAATTGGCAAGAAAACCTATTAAAAAGTTATCAGAAGTAACTTCAAGTAAAAGTGATAGAATTGTAACAGGAATAAGTGAGTTTGACAGGGTAATGGGTGGCGGAATAGTTAAAGATTCTATTACTATAATAACAGCACGTCCTGGTGCAGGAAAATCAACTTTATTATTACAAGTTGCTGACAATATAGCTAGAAGTGGATTTAAAGTTATATATGCATCAGGTGAAGAAAGTGATAGTCAAATTAAGAATAGGGCAGATAGAATTTTAAAAAATATTAATGATAATATTTGGGTAGTCCAAGAGACGAGTATGGATAATGTAGTGGCTGCAGTTAATGAAATAGATCCAGATTTGATTATAATAGATAGTATTCAAACATTTACTATGGATAGCTTTTTACCAGCAAGAGCAGGGTCGCCAACACAAACTATGGAGTGTGCGAATGAGTTATTAAGAATTGCTAAAGATAATAAAAGACAACATGCAGTAATAATTGTTGGGCAAATGACTAAGGCTGATGAATTAGCAGGATTAAGAGCATTGGAACACTTAGTAGATACTGTATTAATTATAGAATGTGATACAGATGAAGAACTAAGAGGATTAGTAAGTTCTAAAAATAGATTTGGAAGTACTGGGGAAACAGGTTTTTTCCAAATGTCTGAAAAAGGAATGGTATCAATAGATAATCCATCGGAGTTTTTTATGACTAAAAGGGAAGAGGGAGAAGTTGTTTCAGGAAGTACTTTAACTGTTATAAAAGAAGGATCTAGACCTATAATTACAGAGGTAGAAAGTTTAGTATCTAAAACATTTACTCCGTATCCTACAAGAATTGGAGAAACATTAGGTAAGGATAAGCTTAATACTTTAATATCTATTTTGGAGCAAAGAGGCGGAATAGGACTTTATGATAAGAATGTTATTATAAAGACTACTGGCGGAATGAGAATAAAAGAACAAGGTATAAATTTGGCTGTTATTATGAGTATAGTTTCATCTGTAAAACAAAGGGGAATTGAAGCAAATATTGCTTTTATAGCTGATGTAGGTCTTACTGGTGAATTAAAAAAGGTACCTTCAATAGAAATTAGGGTAAAGGAACTTGCAAGAATGGGATTTAAGAAAGTATATGTAGCAAAAGATTCATTTAGTAAAGAAGTAAATATACCTAATATAAAAATAATGGCTATGAAAACATTAAATGATGTTATAGCAGATGTATATAGATAATATAATTATGGAAAAAAGTAAGTATAATAATTTATACTTACTTTTTTTGTAGAAAAAACTATAAAGAATATTATTTATAAATATTTACAAAATTATTGAGTTAATAATTATATAATAGTAATATTATATATGTTAGGAAAATGAATAATAATGATAAGTTGATAAATATTAGCTTAATTATATAAATAGAGATATGAATTGAAAATAAAGTTAGGTGATTGCATGAGAATTAAGGATGATAATGAAATAAAAAATATATTAAAGATAGTTAGTCCGGGAACATATTTAAGAGAAGGTTTAGAAAATATCTTAAGAGCTAAAACAGGTGGCCTGATAGTTTTAGGAGATTCTGATGAAGTAATGAGTATTGTTGATGGAGGATTTAATATTAACTCAGAATATACTCCAGCATATATATATGAATTAGCTAAAATGGATGGAGCAATAGTATTAAGTCAAGATTTAAGAAAAATTGTTTGTGCAAATGCACAATTGTTACCAGATCCAACAGTTCAAACATATGAAACAGGAACAAGACATAGAACTGCACAGAGAATAGCTAAGCAAACTGACACAATTGTTGTAGCAATATCTCAAAGAAGAAATATTATTACTGTATATAAAGGTGATATAAAATATGTATTACAAGACAGCAGTGTAATTTTAGCAAGAGCAAATCAAGCAATCCAAACCTTAGAAAAGTATGTAAATGTATTAGAGAGAGTAATAAATAATTTAAACATATTAGAATTTCAAGACTTAACAACTGTTTTTGATGTTGTAACTGCAATACAAAGAACAGAAATGGTAATGAGAATAGTAGAAGAAATAAAAAGATATATATTAGAGCTTGGAAATGAAGGTAGATTAATTTCCATGCAATTAAACGAGTTAATAAGATATATTGAAAGAGATGGAATTCTTTTAATAAGAGATTATTGTGGAGAAAATGCTGATCATAACAACATTTATAAAGAAATTCAAAAGTTAAATTCTGAAGAATTAGTAGATTTAGAAATTATAGCAAAGGTGCTTGGATTTGGAGGAGTATCATTAGTAGATACATTAATTTCACCTAAGGGATATAGAATATTATTCAAAATCCCAAGAATACCTACTAATATAATCGAAAATTTAATTAAACATTTTAAAGAGTTAAAATATGTAATAGCTGCAAGCAAGGAAGAATTAGATCAAGTAGAAGGAATTGGAGAAGCGAGAGCTACAGCTATTAGAAGTGGGTTAAAGAGAATAAAGGAACAAATTCATTTAAAGAAAGAACTTTAGTAATAAATTAAGAATATTAATATGATTTAACGGTAAAAATATATAAGCAGGTAAAAACCTGCTTATATATTTATCTAAAGGTAAATTTACCAAGTGTATTAATTTTGTCACTTTCTTTTAATAAAACATCATAAAGATTTATATCAAGCGCATTACAAAGAGAAGTAAGATAAAATAAATTATTCCCAATTTCTCTTTCTATAACTTCACGGCAGTTATCACATAAACAGCCATCAAGATGAGTTTTTAAACAGTTTGATAAATCTTCCAATGAGTTGTCATCATTTGGCAAACATTGTTTTTTCGCATTTATCTCAATGCAACCACAGTTAGTTACGGCTTTAGCTACAGCTCTGTTAATTCTACAACTGGATTCAGTATATTTAGTTAATATATCAAGAATGCTTTTATGCCTTAGTAGGGATTCACTGACGTCATTTTGAAAGCTATCGAATATAATGTCTTTCATTTGCCTCAACTCCTTAGAAATATAATCCATAATTAAATTATAAGTATTTTCAGACAATTTTGTCAATACAAGCCTTATCTGTATTGGTTTAATATTATAATAAACAACCTGGTCATATTTTGATAGGGGGTATTAAAATTTAATTTATTCTTTAAAGTTAAATTTTAGTAATAGTAATATAAATAATATGGTATAATAAAAATGGTTATTTATAACTATTACTTAAATTAAAAGTAATTTAAATAGGAGGTGAGTTTTTGTTTAAGAAGGGATTAAAAATTATTTTTACTCTTTTGGGATTAGTGGTTGGATATATCATTGCAGAAGCTATATTAGCGATTAATACAGGGCTTAGAATTAATATTATAAAAGGTGTAGTAGCTACTACAATATTCTATATTTTAAGTGTTTTACTTTTCGGAATTATTTTTTATTTTATTTCGCCAGGATTATATAAATTAATATCTAACACTATAGATAAAATTGAAAAAAATATTCAAAGATTAAGTGCACAAGAAGTAATTTACGGAAGTGCAGGGTTGTTAATTGGATTGATTATTGCAGCATTTATAGGTGCTCCTTTATCAGGAATATTTGTAGGAATACATCCTGCAATTGGACCAATAATTTTTGTACTATTAGAACTGATTGCAGCAATATTAGGTGCTGAAATATTTGTGAAAAAGAAAGAAGATATTTCTTCAACGTTACTTATATTTAAAAGAAATAATCAAAGAGAAAGAGAAAAAGAGAAAAAGAGCAGAGGCTATGCTAAAGGAAGTGCTAAGGTTTTAGATACATCAGTAATTATAGATGGAAGAATATTTGATTTATGCCAAACTGGATTTATAGAAGGGACTTTAGTTATACCAAGCTTTGTTTTAGATGAGCTTAGACACATATCAGATTCTTCAGATTCATTAAAAAGAAATAGAGGAAGAAGAGGATTAGATATATTAAATAAAATTCAAAAAGAATTAGAAATTGAAACTCAAATTTGGGAAGGTGACTTTAAGGATATTGCTGAAGTTGATAGCAAGTTATTGAAATTAGCTCAAAAGTTAGGTGGAAAAGTAATTACTAACGATTTCAATTTAAATAAAGTTGCAGAATTCCAAGGAGTTCCTGTTTTAAATATAAATGAATTGGCTAATGCAATTAAGCCGGTAGTACTTCCAGGGGAAGAAATGAAAATTATAGTTATTAAAGATGGTAAAGAGTCAACTCAGGGTATTGGATACCTTGATGATGGAACTATGATTGTAGTTGAAGGTGGAAAGAAATACATTGGAGAAGAAATTTTAGTTATTGTAACGTCTGTTCTTCAAACATCTGCCGGAAGAATGATTTTTGCAAAACCAAAGGATAATTAAAGGAGAACTCAAATGATAAGTGCTATTATTTTAGCCGGTGGAAAAGGTAAGCGAATGGGATCAGCTATTAGCAAGCAATTTATTGATATAAAGGGTAAGCCTATAATTTATTATACATTAAAGAAATTTAGTGAAAATAAAAAAATAGATATTATGGGGATCGGTCTTGACAACTATACCGTGCGGGAATCGATGCGGCAGGTCGAGAACTATCTGAGTAATGATGTTTTAAATACAATCGAAAACATTTCCATGCAGATGCTGATTGCGTCAGAGACGGACCCGGTGCTACACAACGTGATCTCGGAGCTAGATCTTTCCGTCATTGGGGAGAAGGAGATCTTAAAGGCGGCGGATGCGGACAGCATGCAGCGCGTGCAGGAGACGGAGCAGAATGATTTTTCATATGAATTCTATCGGAGGATCGAGCGCAATAAGCGGAGCATTTTTGTGCTGGGACAGACGGAGGAGGGCGTGCAGAAGGTCAAAGCGGAACTGCAGGAAGCATTCCCGAAGCTGATTCTGGCGGGAGAATATGCACTGGAAAATTGTGTGGGGAATCTGGATGCCGTCATCAATGAGATGAATGCGACGACGCCGGATGTGATCGTTTCGATTCTGCCGTCTCCGCTGCAGGAACATTTTTTCGCGGAGCATAAGGATAAGATGAGCGCGACCATATGGTTCGGCATGGGAGAACTCGGCGTTCATGGAAAAAAGCATGGACTTGGAAGTTTCGTTAAGAACCGGCTGCATCTGGGAAGATTGAAGAACAGTATGAACAAGTATCAGGATCAGGAAAAGTCTGGGGAAGCGGAGTGAAAAAGAGGAAATGCATAAAAAAAATGCATTTCCTCTTTCTTTTTTTGCTGTTTTGCATTAAAATATAGCTTAGA